>Ga0351911_1322_pt1 | contig 8461 bp, 8 predicted proteins | sample TotcelHT113001L6_FD_206871 | JGI IMG/M metagenome (GOLD analysis project Ga0351911, IMG submission 206871) | Enriched cells from coal bed in the Powder River Basin, Montana, United States - Total cells T11 rep1 HSBNCT.T11.300.1.L6 ... | reverse complement strand
GTCTCGTGCCGGGCGCCTCGACGATGTTCACGGCCAGCTACACCGTGATGCAAGCCGACGTGAAAGCGGGGGCAATCTTTAACACCGCAACCGCTCGCGGCGATACTCCGGGCGGCGATCCGGACGATCCCAGCGACGATGTGACCGATACGGATGACGAGCTCGTGGTGGTGGGGGCACCGGCTTCGTTGGGCAATTTCGTCTGGCATGACCTGAACGCCAATGGTATCCAGGACTTGGGCGAGCCGGGGGTGGCGGGCGCAAGGGTGACGTTGATCGGCGGCGGAGCGGACGGTGTGATTGGGACCGGTGGGGACGACACGCACCTGACTACGGTGACGGACGAGCGGGGGGGGGTACGCATTTCAGAACCTGATTTCGAACGTCGAATATCAGGTCGCCTTCTCGTTGCCCAGCGGTTATGTGAGTTTCACGATCCCGGATGCCGGTGGGGACGACACGGTGGATAGCGATGCCGATCCGCTGACCGGTGCAACGCCGATCGTGGTGCTCGCGCCGGGGGAGTACCTCGATTCGATCGACGCTGGCTTGCTGCAGGCAGCGGCAATCGGCGACCGGGTGTGGATCGACTTGGACGGGGATGGGATTCAGGACGAGGGCGAGCCCGACTTGGCCGGGGTGACCGTCACGTTGACCGGCACCGATGCGTTGGCAATCGGGTCGCCTTGACGACCACAACCGGACGCGACGGACGGTATTCGTTTGCGGGGTTCGTTCCGGGGACGTATACGGTGACCGTCACGAATCCGGGCGGTTTCGTGTTCAGCCCGCAGAACCAAGGCGGTGACGGCACGCTGGACAGCGACGCGAACGCTTTGGGCGCAGCGGCGGCAGTGACGGTCGATTCGGCCGAGACGAACTTGACCGTGGATGCGGGCCTGGTGCCGATCGTCGTTCTTGCGCCCGACAAGAATCCCGGTATGCCGCAGGAAGTGCTCGTTGTCAACGCAGGCACAGGGGCCGAATTGCACCGCTTCCTGGCCTACGAAAGCGACTACGTGGGCGGCACGCGGGTGGCCGTAGCGGACCTCGACGGCGATGGTATCGAAGAGATCATTACCGCTCCGGGCCGCAACCGGGCGCCGGAGATCCACGTGTTCTCGCTGGACGGCAAACCCGTGCCGGGATTCCCGAGCTTCCTCGCATACAGCCCCGCATTCACGGCAGGGGTCCACTTGACGGTCGCCGACGTCAACGGCGACGGCAAGCCAGACATCATCACCGTTCCCAGCTACGGGGCTGCAGACGTGCGGGTTTTCCTGAACCGGTACCCGCTCGCTCCCGCATTTCAGACGAATCCGGATATCACGTTCCGCGCGTTCCCCGTGGTGTCCATCGGCGGCGCGGTCGTGGCCGCCGGCGACATCGGCAGCATGGCTCACGATTCCTTCACCAACAAGCTCGATGGCAAGGCGGAAATTGTCGTCGGGACAGGGGGCGGCACCAGGGCCATGGTAAGCGTGTTCGAGGTCACAGGAACGACAGCGGTCCCGGTGCAGACGTTCTTCCCTTTCAACGAGGTGAGTGCAAGTTTCGAGGGTGGCGTTTCGCTTGACGTCGCACACCTGGACCAAACGTTCGTGGAGCAGGTGGACGACAATCCTATCCCGGTCATCATCGCCGGCATGGGAGTCAACGGGACTTCCCGGATTGAAGTGTGGGCTTGGGATCCATCGGATACGAGCCTTTTCCTGCGGGGAGTCATTCCTCAAGCATTTGCAGGTGCCAGCAGTAACGCGCCGGTGCATGTGGCCGCGGCGACCGCCGCCAACGGGACGGCCTACGCGATCCTTGCGGTGCAAGGCCCCGGCGGCACGAGTCGCGAGATCCGTCGCTTTGACATTATCGGCACCTCGTCGACGTTGCAGTTCGGGCAAGCGAAGCCCCTAAGCGGTTTTCAGGGCCCTTGGTTTATCGCAACTCGCAGGGTAGTGACTCCCGCCTCGTTCCCGCGAACGCCGGACGACATCACCCCGCCTGCCGCAAGCGTCTGGACCAATTCCGGCAATCCGCATGATGTCAATGAAGATGGCCAAGTCACTCCACTGGATGTGTTGCAAACCATTAACTACATCAACGCGAATCCAGGCCGCACCGCATTGCCAGACCAGCAGTTCTCGCCTCCGCGTTTCTTCGACACCAACGCCGACGGCGCAATCACAGCAGCCGACGCGCTGGTGGTTCTTAACCACCTCAACAGATCTTCGGCGGGATTCGGCGAAGGCGAAGCGGGCGAACTGGCGGGCGAAATCGTGTCGATACCAAAGCTCCTGCCGTTGCCCCTCGACGACTACATGCCCCTCGACGACCGCATGCCACGCCACGCATCGTCCCAAACAGATCGTCAACGCGACCAGTTCTTTGGTGCGTTTGCCAGAGACGTTTCCCCGGATACGGGGCGGCACCTGCCTGTCGCGGACGAGAGATCGACGCCGGCTTTGCGTTTCACGAAGCGGTGGCTGGACGATTCCGACTTGTTCGACCTGGAGGCCGTCTTGGAGGACATCGCGGCGGAGAACGTCGCTTGATACCAGTGGGCCTTACCACCTGGCTTCCAGGCCGCAACTGACACCGTGCAAGAACACGTCCCCATTGCTGCTGAGCTGATTGCCTGCTGCTTCCAGACCGCTGAAATCGAGTTGATCGGGAGCCAAGGCGACCCCGGCGATCCAGATCAGGTTGTAACCGGCCCGCAGGTTCCACACGTCGTTCAAACGGTAGATTCCGGTGAAGTTCAGTTCGCCCACAAAGGCGGCTTGTCCGCCGTCCCTCGCTGCAGATCGGCGCTCGAAGGGCCCATTGTCCCAATCGATCACGGACTGCCGCTGGGACGCGTCGTTGCCGAAAATGCCAGCCTTGCCCGTCGCCTCCCAGCCCAACCTTGGGCCCCAGCGACGAAGTCGGGCACCGAATTGCAGCCCGTACAAATCGTTTCCCGTGCGAATGTCGTAGAAGCCGCTCTCGGTCTCGAGGGGCCCGCCCCCGGTCGGTTCCCGGTCGGCCTCGGCATAAAGGTGGAATCGTTCGCTCAAGCGGAGGTAGCGAAATCCCGCAAACCGCTCGACCGTAAGATGATGCATCTGCTCGCAAACACCATCGCCTTTGCAACCGTCATCGCCTTTGCTGCACTCCCGGTTGCCGAGGCAACCGCAGCATGCAACGAGATTCAATTCGGCACTGTGCAGGGCGGATGTGTAATGAACCCAACTTCTATTGATGTTGGCAAAGACGTTCGTTCCCGATCCGAGACCGCCAGGAGGGAATGTCAGAGAGATCGGGTCATCCTCCGGGGGATTCGAAGGCGCTTGAACGTACGCCAAGGAATTCGCGTCGAACAGACCGAGGTACGAACCCTCGAGCGCCCAGCCGTTGTGCAGACGACGCCCCACCAGGACGCGCAGCGCCGGGTCAAAATCGAAGTCCAGATCCGACGTGGACAAGTCCGTTGCCACCGGGACGGCATTCTGAACACGGACGAGGACCGGCTGATCGAAACTGCCGTTGCTGCGCTCAAGAAACAAGCCTTCGGCGTATCCGTAGACACAGGGACACGGCGAGCAGTCTTCCACCCAGCAGATCCTGTCGCCGCCGGTGTCCGACGTGACCTTGCCACAGTCGCACGCATCCAGATGACCGACGCTCGTGCCTGTGGATACTTCCCGATCCCGTGCGATCGCTAACGTTCCGGTTATGGAAACGAGGACCAGGAACAGGATCCCAACAATCACCTTGTTACTTTTCACCGAGCTGAACTCCATGGCGCGGCAGGTTAGCATCTGCCATACAGGTCGGTTGGAAGAACCTCTTGGTGATCGAGGATCGTCCTTCCAGGGGCGGGGCTGATCGAAGACGTGCAACCATGATTCGTGGCGATTTGATGTTCTGTCTCCGGATGCTCGGGGAACGGGGATTCCCGCGGTACCAGCCCGAAGAGTCTATATTCCCAGCGCTACACATCGGCGGCTGGGAGTCGAGCAAACAGACATTTACGACGATTCGATACAGTCCGAATAACACGTTCGATTGGTCTTTTTGGCAAAAATAACATAATCGTCAAAGTTGCTCACATCGGGTGGAGCTTATGCGTGGTTTGAACCGAAGGGGACGGAGAAGACCATGACTCCGTTTCGATGCTTCCAAGCGGTCGCCCGTCCGTCCGCTGGATTTGGCTCCAGCGTCGAAGCGCGAAACGGATTCGAGCCATGATTCGATTACAGCCGCCTGGCTACGTCCAGCCTGTTCTGATCGCCTGCTAGCAGAAAGACGCCTTCCTCACTCGGGCTCGCGACCCGCACGATGTCATACGGCGGAATCCCGAGCGACTCGAGCAGCTCGTCGGCAAGTTCCGACGCTGCCGTCACGGCATGCACGATCTCCGGTCGCGAAGGTTCGCCGCACCGCGGGCAGCAAGCTCGCCTGGTACCCACCAATGCTAGAGGTTGAAGCACACGCTCGTGTGTACCGCAGCCAGGGCACGCCAGCGAAACGACCAAATCGCGATCCAGGGATAACTGCAGATCCCGTGATTTCCAGTGCTGCCGAACCGCGGAAAACAAGTCCGTGGCGGTATGCCGATCCGCCTGCAGCGGCAACTCGACCGGCGGCGGGTAGGTCTCGTGGCTCAGACAATCCTCGCGCCGTTGAAACCGCGTCCGGTACGACTGAGTGACCACTCCGTTGAACACGAACGCTTCGCCGCCGGCCACCGGCAGGCCGTGAATCAGCTTCAGCGCTTCCTGGGCCTGCAAGCCGCCGATCAGCGAAGCGATCGTGGGCACGGTGGGCACGCGGCCGGCGATCAAGTCTTCCTGCCGCAGGAGTGGGCAGCTGTAGCGCAGATTGATCAAGCGATAGTCGTTCTCCGTCATCGTACACTCGTAACACGGACTATCCGGCGGCGTGAACACCTTGACCACGCCACTGAGTTCCTGAATCGCCCCGTCGACCCACGGCGTCGAAACCTTCCAGCACGACCGATTGACCCACAAGCGGGCCTCGCGATTGTCCAGGCATCCCACCACGACGTCGGCGTCGCGAAACGTACCCAAGCCGACGGCGGTCAGCACGTTGTCGGCGATCGCCGTCACGCACAGGTCCGGATTCAGATCGCGGACGGACTCCGCGGCCACCTCGGCCTTGGGGCGTCCCTTGTCGCGTGCCCGGAACAGGACAGAGCGAGTCAGGTTCGCGGGTTCGACCACGTCCTGATCGACCACGACCAGGTGCCCGACGCCGACCAGGGCCAGGTTCTTCAACACCTCGTTCCCCAACGCTCCGGCGCCGACCACCAACACGCGGGCCCGCCGCAACCGCTCTTGGTCCCACCACGGAATCAGCCGGAGCCGCGCGTAACGGTCGTCATCGTCCACATGCAGCGTCGGATCGGGCATCGAAGTTACCTGATGTACAAGACCGGCGAACGGTCGCCTTGTCGCCCATCCTCGGCTCGAGTGTCGGCCGCCACGATTTCGGCGGCCACAATCTCTGCGGTGACGATCGGGTCATCCACGAACACCAATTCAGCCTCAACCACGGCGGTGTCGGCCAAGCCGGACGGAGGGGCGTTCGCACTCGAGCTGGGGCCTGGACTTGACACCGATGCCTGCAAACCGCGGGGCCCCGTGCCCCGCATCGACCGGTCGCGCAACGGCCGCGGATCGATCGGGAACGAGAACTGTGTTTGCGTACGAACCCAATGCGCCGCCGCTCGATTGTAAGGACTGTTCGCGTCGAAGTTAGCGTAACGGGCGATGTCCCAGAGCATGGCACACAATTCATCCAGCTGCAAGCTGGGCGCCCAGTGAGTGCTGTAGCCGCCTAGGCACACCGCGCCGTGAGCCGAGATATTGGGATGGAAGATCGGCGTGCGCCAAACCAGTTCCGGGATCATTCGAGGGTAAGCGGCTCCCAAGCGAACCAGGATCTCGTGTCCCTCCCGCAACAAGACGCGATCGGCCCCCTCCGGCTGCCACAACCCCGGCCCGCGCATCTGCACCAGGTAGCTCTCCGGCGGGCCGGCAAACGGTGTCTCCGGCGTCCGGAAATCGAACAGGCTGCTGTCCGCCCGCAGTTGTTGCATGGCCGTCCAGTCGCTTTCCAGCCGCCGCTGGCGAGGTGATCGCCGCATGAGCAAGCCTTCCTCCCGTTCAATCCCCGTCCGCCAGATCGTACGATCGGCCAGAACGTTTTGCCGCCCCGCCGGCGACGATTTCCGGATAGACGATCAAGTGGTCTCCCGTGCGAACCTGGGCGTCCGGCAGGGTCTGGTCCTCGCGCAGCCTCTGGCCGCCTTCCTTATGATCCAGGCTGTAGCTCAACGGTTGACCGTCCGGTCCCGTGACGGGCAGGTTCATCTTGGTGATCACGTTGGGCAGAATCCGCTTGACCGTAACGGTATCGGCGATCACGGCATCAACCGACTTGGCTCCCGTCTGATCCAGGAATGTGACACGCGTCCCCTGCGGCTGTCCGCCGACTGACGGCTCCGTCATTGCTGCGCTCTCCGCGTTGTTTGGTTCGTGTTCTGCCTGTTCACGTCCGTATCGCGTGCGTTCGCCCCAACAAACGCCACGACGATTCATTTGCACCGCGGCGACATGCAGCGCGCCGGGGGGCGGTATGGAACGGTTGCTTCCTGGTCGAATTCTCCTACGGCTTGTCCAGCAGTCGTAGACGCACGTTGCGAAATTCGATCGCCGTGCCTTCGGCGGTCAACAAGATCTTTCCTGGTGTGGTTTCGCAGGCGGTGGCCCGATTGACGGTTTGGCCGTTGATTTCCAACGTCACCGTGTCGCCGTCGGCGACGATCTTGTACTGGTTCCACTGGCCTGCCGGCCGCTCGACCATCGCTGATTTCTTGACGTTGATCAGCTTGCCGAATTGTGGATGTTCGAGCGACGTTTTGCGATCGGCCGGACCATCCAGTTGGAATCCGTCCAAGCCCCAGAAATCGCCTGCGTCGCCCACGTTGATTTGTGCCTCGAGGCTCTTGGGCCAGATCTTGTCCGGTCCCGTCGTGCGGATCAACACACCGCCTTTGCCGGGTTCCTTGCCCAGCGGCCAACGCCAGTCGAGTTCCAAGACAAAGTTGGCGTAGTCCTTCTCCGTGTATAGATAACCCAGTGGCGAGCCCTTGCAATGCAATACGCCGTCGTCATCCAACGACCACACGGTCGCTGTCCGAGCGTCGTCTTGATGGTACGATTTCCAACCGTCCAGCGAACCGGCTTTGCCGCCAGCGGGGATCAGTTGGCAGACTCCGGCGGAGGAATCGTCCGCAGCAAACGCCACGGCAAACGAAAGGGCACACCAAGTGGAAAGGACCAAAATCCCAAGGGCAATACGCATGGTTCAGACCTCCGAAACAAGAAATCGTGGTGTCGATTCAGGTGTTCTCCAGTTGACGCATTGTACCAACATCGGCGGTCCGTTGTATGGATCGGCGAGGAAATTCCGCGGGTATCGTGGCGGTTCGATCTTGCGAACCACGACACACCTGCCAAAGCCGCTACCTGCCGCCGCTACCTGCTGTCGCGGGGTTGATCGTCGGCGGTGCCTGCGGTAACTTGACCGTCTGGGGAAACAACATGCACTACGAAGTCGAACAGAAATTCCCGGTCCGCGACCTGGCGGAACTGGAAGCCAGGTTGATCGCGTTGGGGGCTCGACTGGACGCGCCGATCGAGCAGCGGGATTGCTACTGGGCACATCCCTGTCGCGATTTTGCTCAAACCGACGAAGCTCTCCGGATCCGCCAGATCGGGACTCGATGTCTGGTGACGTACAAAGGTCCCAAGATCGATGGGACCACCAAGACGCGCCGCGAGATCGAGTTGCCGCTGTCCGAATCGCCGGAAGGCGTCGCGCAATGGACCGAACTGTTGGAGGCTTTAGGCTTTCAAAGCGTCGCGGAAGTTCGGAAACTGCGCCAGCCGGCACATTTGACCTGGCAAGATGCCGAGGTCGAAATCGCCTTGGATCGCGTCGCCCAAGTCGGCACGTTTGTAGAGTTTGAATTGACGGCCGACACCGAGGGCTTGGAAGCCGCCAAATCGCGAATCCTCTCACTGGCTGCCGCCCTGGGACTGGTCGCCGCCGAACGCCGCAGCTATCTGGAATTGCTTCTCACCGGAGGACCGCCATGAGCACGATCCGTTGGAGTCGCTGGCCACCGTCGTGTGCGCTCCCGTGGTGACCGTACTGCCCAGCGATGGGCCGCCACGGAACGTCGTCGGCTAGGACCCGGCGGTTGTGCTGATGGACAATGGACCTGCCTTGGATTCATCGCCAAGGCAGGTTGGAAAACCCGTTGGCTAGAATCGCAACAGGCACTTGACCACATCCCCTTGGCCAACGGCGGCAAAGGCCTCTGCGATCTGTTCCACCGGGAACTCGTGCGTCACGAATTCGGCGGCTCTCAACTCGCCTCGCCGCAGGTGCT
>Ga0351911_1287_pt2 | contig 8643 bp, 4 predicted proteins | sample TotcelHT113001L6_FD_206871 | JGI IMG/M metagenome (GOLD analysis project Ga0351911, IMG submission 206871) | Enriched cells from coal bed in the Powder River Basin, Montana, United States - Total cells T11 rep1 HSBNCT.T11.300.1.L6 ... | reverse complement strand
GCAGATCCGGGCGCAGTACGACAAGCTTCTGTTGGATGCCGCCAACGAACTGGGCGTCCGGCTGGACATCCTGCCGGAGCCGCTGAACGACGATGGAAGCAATTACCTCGAACGTGTCGAGAAGACTTCGCCCGACGGCCAGATCATTCTGGCGCTGAACCTCAACTGGGAGGCGAGGGTCAGCGCAGCACTGAAAAACCGCGGGAAGATTCCTACGGTCGTCTACAGCAATCTCGCCACCCATAACATCCGTTGGATGAAAGATACTGCCGAGCTGCCGGGAGTATATCTCGGAGCTACCCCGGACCTGGCTTGGCTGAAGTATGCTTTGAGGATGCACAAGACACTCTGGCGAACGAAACGCATGAGTATCCTGGAAAAGTTGCCACATGAAGGGTATGAGCACGAGTTCGAGAAGACCGGCGAATCGGATGAGATGCGCGCGGTATTCGATTTCTACACGAAGAATGCCGAGAAGATCGTCGAGCCTCCGACCGAGTCCATCCTCAAGTCGGCCAGACACTACATGACCATCCGCCGGTTAATCCGCGAGGGCGGGTATGATGGCGTGACCGTCGCAGGGGCAAGCGATTTGTGCCTGAACGGCGGGTGGGGCTGTCTGGCGCTGTCGCGGCTGCTGGATGAAGGGTTCGTGGCCGCCTGCGAGGGGGATCGAGGATGCGCGCATTGCCAGTTCCTGACCCTGTCGCTCTTCGACTTGCCAGGCTTCATGGGCAATCCGACTCCGGACACGGTTAACAACTTCGCGATCCATAGCCACTGCACCTCCGCGACCAAGCTGGAGGGGCTGCATCAGGACTACCGTGCGCCGTTCGTGCTGCGGGATCTGCACAATACGGGCAGTGGGGTCGCCATGATGGTGGAGTGGCCGATAGGCAGGCGGGCAACGCTGATGGACATGCGAGAGGACGCAAGATTCGAAATCGGTTCGGGGGTTGTCACGCGGAACACCAAGGATGTGCCTCAGCCTCCGTGCGGTGGCTGTCGCACGTCGGTCGCTTTCGCTCTGGACAATGTCGATGATGCCCTGAAGGCGGCGCTGGGGCATCACAAGTGGTGCGTGCTTGCCGATATTGTGCGACCGTTTCTGGCCTACGCCAAGCTGGCCGGGTTGGAGGTTTCCGATCTGGTGGGCAACAAGCTTGCGATGTCTTCCCGATTCGGACATCCTGACTGGGGTGACGGCGTGGTGATCGTGTAGGAGTGGCCGAATTGAGAGCAGCGGTGGCCTGCGCGGGTTCAGTGGGCGGACGGCGTTCAAAGAATCCTATCAGTTTAACGGCTAGAGTTCCGGGTCTAGCCGGAAAGGTCATCTGATGAACAGGTTTGGATTCCGTGACGGAGGACTCGCTTTGGATGGTTCGGCAAACCTATTCGCTGTCTCTTTCAATTCGCTGTCGAGCCCAATATTCCAAATCCTTACCAAAATCCGAGAGGAATTCGAAATCCAAGACTGGAATGTTCAAACCACATAGGCGAGTACTTGCTCCCACGTCGGCGGATCGGCTGGTCATGTGTTGAACCTCTTGATATTCTGAGTCTTGGATTTGATTCGGATTTCGTGCTTCGACACCCTTCGAGAACCAAGGAATCGATACCATGATCCGCATCTTCACCCTGACTGGCCTGCTGGCCTTCCTGTCCTCAGCAGCCTTTGCGGGAGAGTCCGTCCCCTACGACGCCTCTGCCATGCGTTGGACGTTCGACTCGCGAGGGCTCGTGTCCGCCCATGACGTGGCGTATGAAAAGCCGCCGAGCGAACCCTGGGAGGCGATGCCGGTCGGGGGCGGGGATCTGTCGGCGATGGTCCGGTGCCTGGGCGGATCACTGGTCCTGCATCTGACGAAATCGGACGCCTGGGGATTTCAACAACCGCCGGACGCGCCGTTGGGGAGCCGGTTTTTCAACAATGTGAGCCCCGGCACCGTGACCATCGACTTGGGAGACCGCGCGGCGGCCTTGCTAACGCGGCGGTTTCGACAGCGGCTGGATCTGGTTCACGGAAGGATCGTTGTCGAGTTGGGCGAAGCCGACGAGAAGCTCACGTTGTCGATCTGGGGCGATCCGCACGAGAGCGTGTTGCTTATCGCGTGGGAGGATCCGAAGCGATTGATTCCGCAGGCTACGGTCGCCTTGGACGAGTGGCGAGAGTCCATGCGGGTGTGGTGCGAAGACGAAAGGATCGGCGCGGTGGAGATTCACACGCGCCCGGCGCGGCCGCATCTGGCGAACACGGGCATGCAGGACTACTTTGCCGAAGACAAGGACCCCCTGCAAGGGCGCGGAACGGCCGTGGTCATCGGCGCTCGGACAGCGGCGGTTGTCGATCGATCTTGCGAGGAGAAGACGGCGTCGATGCGGGTAAGTTTCCAGGACTCCGAGGCACGCCTGATCGCCATCGCCTGCACCGTCGCGGCGCACATCGACCCGACACCGCAAGCCAGGGCGACGTTGGACACGCTTCTTGCTCGACCGTTGCAGGAAGCGGAGTCGCGGCGCGATGCGTGGTGGAACGAGTGGTGGGGCAAGTCGTCTCTGCACGTCACCGGCGACGATCCGATGGTGCAACGGCTGTGCGGAGCCTATCACGTCCACCTGTACACGCTCGGCTGCACCAATCGCGGGGCGGTGCCGAGCAAATGGGATGGCGGACCGGGCTTGATGCGCCGCGACGAGCGGACCTGGGGCCTGTCGGAGTGGGTCCAGGAAATCCGGTTCACCTATATGCCCCTGTACGCGGCCAATCGCCGGGGCATGGCAAAGGGCCTGACCGACCACTACACGCGGATGCAGCCCTACCTCCGTCGGCAGACGGAAACGATGTGGGGCGTCGACGGGCTGTGGATTCCGGAGACCGTTCTGCCTTGGGGGCACGCCGAGGATTTCATCCTCAAGGCAGATGGTCCGGTACGGGGCGGGTATTTCCTGACGCGCGATCCTGAAACGATTCGCTACGGCAAGTTCGAGCAGTTCAATGCCTACGTCGGATTGCTTTTCACGGCCGGGTTGGAGATCGCCCATCATTACCTGGAGTATTACGACTATTTTCCGGACGACGCGTATCTTCGCGACGAGGCTTATCCGGTGGTGCGCGAGGTCTGTCGGTTCCTGTCCCAACTGCTGCGCAAGGAAGACGACGGCCTGTATCATCTGGGCCCGGCCAACGCGCTGGAGACCTGGTGGCTGGTCCGCGATCCGACCGACACGCTCGACGGCATCCGAGCGATCTTTCCACGATTCATCGCCCTCTCGAAGCAATACGAGGCCGATCGGGAGCTGCGCGAGCGATGTGCGGAGATCCTCGCCCACCTGGTGCTTCCTCCCCACCAGCACTGGGATGCTGAGGGAAACGTGACGGAGGACGCCGACTCCTATGCTCCGGCGGGCGCCCTCGGACCGATTCCCAAGCCCCGCAATTTCGAAATTCCCGCTCTGTATCGAGTCTATCCGTTCGGTCTGTCCGGAATAGGATCGTGCGACCGCGACGTGTGCATACACACCTTCAACCGCCGCATTTTCGGGATCACCAACAGTTGGTCGCTGGACGCCGTCTGGGCCGCGCGGCTGGGGCTGGCGGACGAGGCGGCTCGGCTGCTCGGCGAACACGCCCAGCGGTATCACCGGTTCCCCTACGGCGGTTGGGACAGCAGCAATTCCAGTGTCTGGCCTGGCGGGCTGGCCGCCTGTCCGTACGTGGACGGCGCCGGGCTGAGCGCCTTCGGTCTACAAGAGATGATGCTGCAAAGCCACGAGGAGGCCATCCGCATCTTGCCGGCGACCCCGGACACCTGGAGCGGCCTGTTCCGTTTCGCCGCACGCGGCGGTTTTCTCGTGTCGGCTTGTTTTTCGGAAGGCATCCCCGAGCTGGTCGAGATCGAGAGCCTTGCAGGGCGCCCGTTGGCGATCTATCATCCTTGGTCGAGGCCCGATGCTTCGAAGGATGGGAATCCTCCCGTGGTCGTGCGGTCAAGCCGGGGTAACCGGACGATCGCAGCGCCGGAATCGATTCTGCGGTTCGAGGTCCAGGCGGGAGACAAGCTCCTGCTGTGCGAACCGGAGACGTTCCGAAACCATTCGGCCCGAACAGCGGTTGAACGGCATTAAACCTCGTGTGCCAAAAGGTAGCTTACCATGAACAGATTCTTCCAGCTTTTCGCCGTTGTGGCGGTGGTCGTCGGATGTCATGTTTCCCGGGCCGCCGATATCGACGCCGCGTTCGATGGTCAAGCCGCCCAGCCAACGGCGAACCAGCCTAAACCGGTGCCGGTGATCGACGTCACCGACCTGTATCATCCGCACCAGGACGTGGGCGACAACTTCGACATCCTCACGGCGTATGCGTTGCCGGAGCTTGACCTGCGCGCGGTGATCCTGGATTGTACGGAACCGTTTCGGCAGCCGGTGGCCAAAGACCCGGGGCCGGGGCTGTTTCCCGACGCGCGCGGTCCGCGCGAGCCGGGGTTCATTCCGGTCTGGCAGCTCAACTTTGCCTTTGGCCGGAACGTGCCATGTGCCACCATTCCTTTCGGCCGAATGAAGTCGCCCGGCGACAAGATGCTGGACGCGCCGCCGTTTCAACAGCAGGGCATCGAGCTGATGCTGAAGACGTTGCGGGAATCGGCCGAGCCGGTACATATCGTCTCGTTCGGTTCGGCCCGCGCGATTGCCGTCGCTTACAATCGCGAGCCGCAGTTGTTCCGGGAAAAACTGGCCCGTCTGCATCTGTGTGCGGGCGGCAGTTCCCCGCCGGCGCCGAACTACATCGAGTGGAACGTGGCCCTCGATCCGCAGGCCATCCTCTGCCTGCTGCGGAGCGACCTGCCGATCGCGTTGTACCCCTGTGCCGCCAACAACGCCGGCGACAAAGGCTACAGCGTGTTCAGCCCGGCCTTCAGTTACGACGAGCACAACACGTACTGGAAGCTGCCCGACCTGCGTCTTATTCCGCAGATGGATGCGCCCTTGCGGCGTTACCTGGAGTACGCCTTCAGCCGCTCGTCGCGGGTGGATTTCCTGCGGGCCGTGGAGGTCGACGGCCCGCCGCTGGACGAGGCTCTGTTGGCCAAGGAGCACTACGTCTGGGAAACGGCGGTGTGGATTTGCCTGAGCGGCCGGAAGCTGGTGAAGCGCGCCGACGGCTCGCATCGCATCATTCCCGCCGATCAGGTGACTGCGTCCGACAAAGTGCTCCCCAACGAACTCCGCCCCTGCACGGTCAGCGTCCGCGACGACGGCATCTACGAGTTCCGCGAAACCACCCAGCCCACCAACTTCTGCGTCTACTACCGCGGCGACCCGCGCGGGAACGAAGCCGCGTTGCGCGAGGCGCTGCCAGCATTGTATCTGTCGTTCCAGACGGCCCGCTCCAACATCAACCTTCAGCCGCCCGCACAGTGAGAACCCGGGCCGCAGAACCCGATGACGGGGGGAAGAAAGGGGACGGGGGTCTTTACGGCTTAAAGACCCCCGTCCCCTTTCTTCCCCCAGCCGACCACCAAAGGAAATCCCCGCCCATGAACCAGCCGATCCCCATTTCCTCCGCCCGCCGCGCGGCGCAACCATCCGCAATGCACCACAGACGGAGCATCCTGCCCATCCTCGCCGCCACCGTCTTGGTTCAGTTGCTGACGGCGTCCCATGCAGCTGAACCGCCATTCCGCCTGCCACCGGATGGCGGGCAAATCGATGCCCGCGCCTTTGGCGCCAAGGGCCACGGACTCACCGACGACACCGAGGCTTTCCGTGCCGCGAAGCAGGATTTCGCAAACCCGGGCGGCGCGACGGCTGCAAAGCCACCGCATATCGTCTTCCCGGACGATCCTTGCGTGATCGATGCGAAAAGACATCTCGGTGCGAAGGGGGATGGAAAGGCGGACGACACTGCGGCGCTGCAGGCCGGGCTGGAGGCGAGTTGCCGCGGCGCAAAGGGATCCGGCGTTCTGTTCATTCCCAACGGGACCTATCGCGTCACCCGGACACTCTTGGCACCGCACGGTGTCGGGCCGTGGGTCTATGGTGAGTCGTGCGACGGGGTGATCATCCGGCTGGACGATGGCGCGGCTTCGGACTCGGTGACGTCGGTTTTGCGCACGCATCCGAACGACGGCCAGGCCACTTCGGCGGACTACTTCATGCGCAACTTCCGCAACTTCACGATCAATGCGGGGGACAATCCGGGCGTGGACGGCATCCGATGGTTCGGCAACAACAGCAGCATCCTCCAGAACGTGCGCGTGGTGGGCAACGGTCGGGTGGGCATCAACGCCGGCTTCTGCGGCCAGAGCGGCCCCAACCTCATCCAGGACACTGTGGTCGAGGGGTTCGAGACCGGCATCTCCTCCGCCTGGATCTGGGGGCAGACGCTCTCGCGGGTGACGGTGCGCAACTGCCGCTCCAAGGCGGTGTTGGTGTCGGCCAACAGCGTGGCGATCGAGGATCTAACGGTGGAAAACACGCCGGTCGCCATCGAGAACGACTTTCCGAATGACTGGACATGGTGGGGCGGAGTCATCGCGCTGGTGGGCGGAAAGTTTTCGACGAAAGGCTCGCCGCACGCCGCGATCAAGAACCGCAGCGTGCTCTACGCGCGCGATGTCACCAGCAAGGGCTACGCGAACGTTGTCGAAAGCTCGACACCGGGCGGGAGCGTGGAGGGAGACGTCGTCGCGGAATACCTCTCGCATCCGCCGGTGCGCGCCTTCGAGAAGTCCCCGGCGAAGGCGTTGCGGCTGCCGATCAAGCCGGAACCAAGGCTTGAATGGGAGGTTGATCCGAAAAAATGGGTTTGTGCGAACGATTTCGGGGCCAGTTTCGACGACAACAAGGACGACACCACGGCCATCCAGCAGGCGGTGGACAGGGCGGCGGAAACTGGCGCGACGACCGTCTATCTGCGCGGTATCGGCGGGCGCGAGCCGAACTGGTACAACGTCAACGGCGAGGTGCGGATTCACGGCTGCGTCCGCCACTTCATCGGCTTGGGCTTCGGCCGGATCATCGGCGGGCCGGAGGGCAGGTTCGTGGTGGATGACCGTTCCGCGTCCGTCGTGAAATTCCAACATCTCCAGGCTTTCGGCGGCCGCGGCGTCACCTACGAGAACCGCTCGCGGGCCTGCGCGATGGCGGTCGAGAGTTGCGACGGCCTGATCCTCGGCACAGGCGAAGGCGACATCTTCATCACAGACTGTCCCGCCAGCGTCGAACTTCGCTCGCCGAAGCAGCAGGCGTGGGCGCGGCAGTTGAATCCCGAGGGCACGAGCGACATCGGTTTGGTCCGCAACCACGGCGGCAAGCTCTGGGTGCTCGGCGTGAAGCACGAGGGCGCCGGTGTCCGTTTCTGGAACGACAACGGCGGACGCACCGAAGTCTTCGGGATGTTCAACTACGGCCCCGGCGTCAGCGCCGACGACACGCGGCCCATCATCCACAACGACAACTCGCCGTTCTGCCTGATGGGCGCGCGCGAGATCGTCTTTGGCGGCAACGCGTTCCCGGTGAAGGTGCGGGAGATTCGCGGCAACGAAATCCGGCCCATCCAGGACGGCGGCTGGATCGGTTGGGCGATGTACAGCGGGTGGAGTTCCAGCCAATTGTCCGGACCCGCGCTCGTCGCGCTGCCCTCGCTCCATCCGGCAGGCGACTCGTTTCTCGACTCGATCTCCATCACCGGTTCCACCACCACGACGGGGGCAACGCTGCGCCACACGCTCGATGGCACCGAGCCAGTCGCTTCATCGCCCGTGCTGCCCACACCGTTGGTCATCAACTCCTCCGCCACACTGAAAGTGAAAGGCTTTGCGGCGGATCGACAGCCCGGCGCGACACGCACGGCGGAATTCACCAAGCTGGTCCCGCGGCCTGCCGACCGGGCGCGTGCGCCAGACGCGGACTTCTCCTGCGACTATTACGAACTTCCCGGCATACCCGACCGCTTGCCCGACTTCGCCGCGCTCAAGCCCGCGTCCACCGGCACGGTCGCCGCCATCGATCCCGCACCGCGCAAGCGTGATCAGAATTTCGCGCTGCGTTTCACCGGTTGGTTCACCGCGCCTGCCGACGGACTTTACACGTTCCACACCACCAGCGACGACGGCTCGCGCCTCTGGATCGGCGACACGCTGGTCGTTGACAACGACGGCGCCCATCCCGCGCAAACGCGCAGCGGACGCATCGCGCTGAAGGCCGGCACGCATCCCTTCACCGTCGGCTACCAACAGGGCGGCGGCGAATTCTCCCTGCGCGTCGAAGTCGAAGGCCCGGGCTGGCAACGGCAGGAACTGCGCCCCGGCCGCGCCGATCAATCCCCCAAGCCATAAAACCGCAAACGACCTTCTTTCCAACTGATAGAGCCGCTGCGAAACCAATCACGAAAGGAGTCGCCAAGCGTGAACTTCGACAACAGCCTGTAATGCACCCAGCGCCGACCAGATGGATACCCAACCGCTGCCGCCCAGCGACCCGCAGCCGGTGGGCACCTGGGGCGGCGGCACCGCCCTGCCCCTGCACAACGGCCAGCCCATCAACTCATGAAGAAAGTAAACCAAATGAAACACACATTCACACTCCTCACCGCCCTGCTGCTGGCGCCGCTGGCAGCGCTCCACGCCGCCGATAGAGGGGCTG
>Ga0351911_1054_pt2 | contig 9521 bp, 9 predicted proteins | sample TotcelHT113001L6_FD_206871 | JGI IMG/M metagenome (GOLD analysis project Ga0351911, IMG submission 206871) | Enriched cells from coal bed in the Powder River Basin, Montana, United States - Total cells T11 rep1 HSBNCT.T11.300.1.L6 ... | reverse complement strand
GAACGGGGGAAGAGAGGCGTTTTGCATGTAAGTCCTTTCAAACCCGGCCGCACGACGGAAACACTCCGCCACCGCGGCCCCTGCTCACGTGGAGGTTCGTATGAAGAGTCTGACTTTGAAGATCCGTGGTTTTCTGGCTTGCGAAGATGGTGCAACCGCCGTCGAATACGCCGTGATGGTTGCCCTGATCATCGCCGCGTCGATCGCGACCATCGGCACGATGGGACAAGGGGTGAAAAACACGTTCGATAACGTGAACGCCACCATGCCGTAGTCGTCATGCGATCCGCGTTTCCGCGCGGAACCGACAACAAGACCGCACATCGCCCAGCGGTGCCTGTCCAGCACCGCTGGGCTTTTCGTTTCGAAGCGGTCTATCGGCCGCTGCGTGGGACGGAAGCCCGTTGTTTTGCCCGTTGTCTTTGGTGCTGGTCTCAAGGGCTGGAATCGCTTACAATGCCGCCGTGTGGATTTTCGGCGCAGCTCCGCAGCTCGCCGGAAATCGCGGAAATCTCCCCCTTGACGAGGAATCCCTTGCATGACGACGTTGCGCTCGAAAAACTCGCTGCTGGCGGTAATCGCTTTGCTCGCCTTTCCGATCGCCTGGACGGCACCGGCCGCGGTGCCGGCTGCCGAAAAGCTGCCCCGGTGCTTCTTCGATATCACCGCGGACGGAAAGCCCTTGGGGCGGATCGTGGTCGAACTGCGCTCGGATGTGGTGCCCAAGACGGCGGAGAACTTCCGAGCCCTCTGCACCGGCGAAAAAGGCTTCGGCTACAAAGGGTCCTCGTTCCACCGGGTGATTCCCAATTTCATGTGTCAGGGTGGCGACTTTACGCGGCACGACGGCACGGGCGGCAAGTCGATTTACGGCGAGAAGTTCGCGGACGAGAATTTCAAGCTGCTGCACACCGGGCCTGGGATCGCGGCCCAGCGCCAGGTGGTACAGCATCACGTCGCCTGCGGTCTGGTCGCGGTTCCAGAATACGACCGGCACCCGTTCCGGCCGTGCGAAGGCAATCGCGCGATCGACCAGTGCTTTGCGGGAACACATCGCAGGCGCCGCTTATAACTGGCCGCAGTCGGCAATCACGATCTTCGCTCGGGGCTTTCCGGATTCGCTCCCCAAGCTCTCCATCCTCTTGACAACGTCCATTCCCTCGACGACGGCGCCAAAGACAACGTGCCGGCCGTCAAGCCAGGGTGTTCTGGCGGTACAGAGGAAGAATTGCGAGCCGTTCGTGTTGCGACCGGCATTGGCCATGCTCAGGATCCCAGGCCCGATGCGGCGATCAACGCTTGGGATTGGTCGGTCAACGAGTGGGGGTACAAGCTCGAATCGCTGGGCGACGGCACGATGGGGCATCCCGTCGAGCCGTGCTACTTGCAACTGCCTGCGCCCGGTCTGTTGCGCGCACCGCCGCTGCGCGAACGGGAGCGGATGGCAGGCGTGCCCGGGTTTGTGGACGGCTGTGGCGACCGCTATCGGTTGGCCAGTTTCGATCTGAGCGGCTTCACGGTCTACACGCTGCTGCGGGGCTTCGAGAACGCGATGCAAGACTTGATGATCGCGGCGGACGGATTCGTAGCGTTGCTGGACTTGATTCTGGACTTTGAATGCGACCTGATGCGGATGGCCGCCCGGCACGGATTTCACGGTATCCACTTTGCCGACGACTGGGGTACCCAGTCCGGTCTGATGATCTCGCCGGCGTTGTGGCGGCAGGTGTTCAAACCACGGTTTCGGCGACAGTTCGATGTGGCGCATCAATTGGGACTGCACGTTTGGTATCACTGCTGCGGCAACCTCACGCTGCTGGCCGCTGATTTTCACGAGATCGGCGTGGACGTATTGAATATTTCGCAGCCGAACGTGGTGGACGTGGCCGAGGTGAGTCGGCAACTGGTCGGCCGCCAATGCTTTCTGATGCCGATCAGTTATCAGACCGTCTCCATCCACGGCACGCGGGAAGAGATTCTGGCCGAGGCTCAGCGTCTGTACGATCTGCTGGCCACGCCCGACGGCGGTTTCATCGGGTACGTCGAGGAATACGGCTGTATGGGCATGTCCGCAGCCAACTACCAGGCCTGCGGCGAAGCGTTCCGGAGGCTCGCGCCAGCCGGACGGGCTGTTGACTCCCTATAGCCTGGACACTCCGCAGCCGCATGTCCTGGACGGCACATGCCAGCCGGCGCGCCGCACGCTTTGGGCGGGCGAGGTCTCATTGCACCCATCGGATTGCGTGCTTTCTGCCGCTGGACATCAAGCTGTCTCGGGGGCTCGCTGGCAAATGCCGGAGCCCTGCGTTCCACATGGATGAGAAACTGTGACGCTTGCCGAACTTCAACCGGTTTGCATGGTCGTGATGCCGATCTTGAAATCGTCGAAGGAAGGGGGGGGAATCCGTCGAAATAACACGCATGGCACGCCTGAAACATGGGGCGCCGCCCGCATGCGATTGCACACTACACGGACCCGCGAAAAGGAGAATCTCCAGTGATGAGAAAGGGATTTCTGTTGTCGGCATTCCTGATGCCGCTTTTAGCCACTGCGAATGTTAGGGCAGACGGCATGGATCTGGGCGGTCAAGATCTGCTATGTTCCGAATGCCCCTCGAGCAACTGGTACGCCGGCTTCGACGCTGCCATCCTCAAGCCCCATTTGGGCAGTATTGCGGTTGGCGATTTCGGGTTTGGCCACCCCGTGGTAAATATCACCCCGCAGTACGATTACGAATTCACGCCGCGCATCTGGCTGGGCTGGGACAGCGCGGAAGGGATCGGTGCTCGAATCCGCTATTGGCAGATCGATGCCGACGCCACGCAGAACTTTGATGTCCCCGACGAGCACCCGCTTTCCGAGGTTGCGGGAACACAGTCCTGGGTCGAGGCCCACACGTTGGACGCGGAAGCGACGCTGCGCGGTTGCTGGGGCAAGACCAACTTCCTGTTGGCCGGTGGTTTTCGCTACGCCAAACTCGATACCGGCGTGGCCGCATTCGGCTTCGAGGAAGGCCAGTTCATTCCCCTCGGCATGGACTTCGAAGGCGGTGGTCTGACGGTGGCGGTCGAGGCGAATCGGCCCTTTGGTAATCGTGGGTTCGCGCTGGTGGGCGGCTTGCGCCAGTCGTGGATTTACGGCGACACCGACGCCCAGATCGCCGATCTTCCGGTGGTGGTGCGATTCGAAGACCACATGATGCAGATCAGCGAAGCGAGCTTGGGTATCCAGTGGTCGCGGTGCCTTGCTCGTGGAGCGACCTTGACGGCCGCCGCGGTTTGGGAAGTCCAAGCCTGGGAGTGGGCCCCCATGGCGGGCCTCGTTCACCAGGACGTCGGGTTCTCCGGACCGACGCTTTCCGTGAGCCTGATGCGGTAACGACGATCTTCGTTCCCTGCTCCTATGCGACAGGCCGGCCCGAGCCGAATGGTTGGGGCCGGCTTGTTTCTTTTCGCATCATGCACGGAAGACGCCGTCAGCCTCCGCCGCACTCGCCGGCTGCCTCGGCACTTGTCATCCGCCGCGCTCCGACGTCCTGCATTTCCTGCAGCGCCCGCTCGACGTCGCCGGGCTGCAGGTTCACGCCTCGACAGCCGTCTTCGATGACACACACTCGAAAGCCCAGTTCGATGGCGTCCCGCACCGAAAACCGGACGCAGTAATCGGTCGCCAAGCCCGCGAAAACAAGCTCGCGAATACCGTGCGCGTGCAGGAATTCGCCCAGTCCCGTGGACCGCAGGCGGCCGTTGTCGAAAAACCCGCTGTAGCTGTCGATGTCTCGATCAGAGCCCTTGCGGAATACGTGCGCACAGCGCGGAATGGCCAGGCCAGGAGCGAATTCGGCGCCCCATGTCCCCTGCACGCAATGGTCGGGCCAGAGGATCTGCGGCAAGCCGTGCAGTTGCAGCAATTCGCCGGGCTGGCGGCCGGGATGCTGGCTGGCAAAGCTGCCGTGGTCGGGCGGATGCCAGTCTTGCGTGGCAACGACAAACGAAAAACGCTCCAGCAACCGGTTGGCGACCGGCACCACCTGGTCCGCTGCCGGCACCGCCAATGCGCCGCCCGGTAGAAAGTCGTTTTGGATGTCGACCAAAATCAGCGCTCGCATGAATTGGTCCTCCGGCAGGTTTCTTGCGTTACGGAAACGGCGGCATCACATCCCCTCTCCGTCGTCCCGTTCGATCTCGTGGACCTGTAACATGCTGGGGGGCGGCAACGACTCGGCTCGCGGACGGTCGCGATTGGACGGCAGCGTCTCCCAACGCAACACGTATTGGACTTGTGGATCGTCGCTCCGGCCCAGATCCGCGGCCGAGCGGACGCCCATGCCGGGCCAGTCGGATCGCAGCCGGGAGGTTTCCGCAGGCCACGATCGCTCGCGCGGCGCCGGTCCTACGGCACGCAACGTGTCGGGGTCCAATCGCCAGCGTCCGGAACCGTGTTTGGCGTGACGGTAGGTCTGCGTCAAGCTGCCGTCGGGAGCGGCCGTGACAGGGCCGAAGCCGATCTCGAAAACGATCGTGCCGCCGCCGCTGAACTCCCAGCGATAATCCCAGTCGCTGGTCGGATAGATCTGCCACCCGGCGTCCTCGCGGCGTGCGTTGTACAACTGCGTCTTGCCCGCCGCGTCAAACTTGTGGTAGCCGATGACCACCCGTCCCCGTCCGTCGAATCCGAGCACCGTGTTGCCGTTAATGATCCCGCCGCCGGGCGGGACCGGATCGACGATCTCGGCGGTGCCCAGCGAAATCGGCAACTGCAACGGACGGCCGTCGCTGGTCTCCCAATGCTTCAAATCCCGGCTGCGGGCGTAGCTCAAATTGTGATTGGTCGCACAGTCCGGCGTATCCCGCCAAACCCAACACAGATGAAAGGTTCCCGCCGCATCCCGCACCGGGCCGTGAAAGTAGGCGTTGCGCTGTCCTTCGCCGGTGAACAGCGGTTCGTCCAGCAACCGTCGCCACGTCCCCGTCTCCACGTGGTAGACGTTGAAGAACTGGTCCCCGTTGCCGCTGCCTCCGTCGCGATAGGTGAAAATCAGCTCGTCCTCCGCGCCGGTCAAGAACCGCGGATACGTACAACGCTGTTCGTTGCGGCCGACCATCGCCGGCACGCGCTCGAAACTGCTTGCGTCCCAAGGCTGCCGCGTGCGGAAGTAAATCAGCGGCACGCAATGCATATTGCCGCTCAGATGCAGGTGTCCGTCGCGGTCGGCGGCCAGCGTCACGTAATTGTGGCTGTCCCAGCCCAACCGCGAAGGCAAACGGTGAAACTCCCACGCCGTCGAATCCAACGTGCGCGCGGCCACCGTCAGCTGGCGGTCGGCGTCGAAAAAGGCCACGAATTGCCGCGCCCCGCTCGTCAGCAGCGCAAACCGGACCGGATGCCCCGACCAGACGGGCGCCACGTCGACGACGCGGCGCACGACAGATTCGGCGGCCGGCGCAAGCGGCGTCAGCAGGAGCAGGCAAATGGCGAACCCGAAGGCCCGCGCGGGGAGGGCTTTGCTGTTTGTTGTCATGAGCTACTCCTGGGGTAATTCTATCCGATCCACGTTGAACGGCGAGCCGCAAGCGCGTATGTTATAGAGGTTGTACAAAACGAGGCCGGCCCGACAGGGTAGGAGAGAGACGTTCATGAGCCAGCACCAGAACAGCATATCACAAGTTTGTCCGCGCGGGCAGTCCGGTCTCGCCGACTCGGCAGCGCAGCGAGTCGGCGACCGCCGCGAGTTCCTGAAGACCATGGGCACGTTGTCGGTGGGCTTGTCACTGGCGCACCTGGGCACAGACGCCGCCGCGTCGGCCGATGACGCCAAGGTGCCGCAGATACCGTTTGGCAGAGTCCGTTTGTCGCGGCTGCTGTGCGGCTCGAATCCGTTCAACGCCGGCTCGCACTTGTCCACGTTCGTCAACCAGGAGATGCGCAGCTACTATACGCCCGAGCAGATTCTCAAAACGCTGCGGCGGTGCGAGCAGGCCGGCATCAACGGCTGGCAGATTTCCGGACTGAATAATCTGGACCTGTATCGGCAGCTGATCGACGAAGGCAGCCGGATGCACATCATCTCGCTGGGCCGCAATCCGGCGGAATTGCCCGCGCTGGCTCAAGGCGGCTGCCTGGGCGTGGCGCATCACGGCGAGGTGACCGACCAGCTGTTCAAAACGGGCAAATTGGACGAGGTTCATGACTTCTTGAAACGCGTCCGGGACGCGGGCATGATGGCCGGCATCTCCACGCACATGCCGGCCGTGGTCGACGCGGTCGAATCGAAAGGCTGGGAGCCCGACTTCTACATGACTTGCGTGTACGAGCGGAATCGCAGCAACGAGGAACTGAAGAACCTGTTGGGTTACGTCCCCCTGCCGCCGCGCGAAGTGTATTTGGAAGAGGATCCGCCGCGGATGTACCAAGCGGTCCGCAATGCACCCCGGCCGTGCCTGGCGTTCAAGATCTTGGCCGCGGGCCGCCTCTGCGACCGCCGGGAGACGGTCGAGCGAGCTTATCGCGAAGCGTTCCAAGGGATCAAGCCCCGTGACGGCGTCATCGTCGGCATCTACGACCGCTACAGCGACCAAGGGGCCGAAGGCGCCGCGTGGACGCGGCAGTATGCTTGACCAAGGGGCTCGCTGCTTTTTGGAACGTTGCAGCGCGGCGACGCGAGGAACCTAGTGTTCGGGAAGGATGGCGATTATCATGAACACGACCGTCGCGGTGTACGACACCAAACCCTACGACCGTGTGTCGCTGACGCAGGCCGCAGGTGCCGAGCAGATCGATTGGCGGTTCCTCGAATTTCGCCTTGGCCCCAACGCGGTCCTCGCCGCTGCGGGTGCGCAAGCCGTGTGCGTGTTCGTCAGCGATTGCGCCGATCGCCCGGTCCTGGAGAAGCTCGCGGAGTACGGAGTCCGTCTGCTGGCCCTCCGCTGTACCGGCTTCAACAACGTGGATCTTGACGCCGCCAGGGCCTTGGGCTTGACCGTCACGCGCGTGCCGGTCTATTCCCCGTATGCGGTCGCCGAGCATGTGGTCGCCTTGCTGCTGACGCTAAACCGCAAGATTCATCGGGCCTTTAACCGGGTGCGCGAGTTGAATTTCGCCCTTCACGGTCTGGTCGGCTTCGACCTGCATGGCAAGACGGCGGGCATCGTCGGCACCGGCAAGATCGGGCGGATCACGGCCCAAATCCTGCGCGGCTTCGGTATGCGGGTGCTGGCCTACGATCCGTATCCCGGCCACGAGTGGGCGCAGCAGCATGCGGTGGAATACGTGGATCCGGGCGTGCTGGCGGCCAGCAGCGACGTCGTCTCGTTGCACGTGCCGCTGACGCCGGAAACCCGACACATGATCCGTCGTGAAACCTTGGCACTGATGAAGCCCGGAGCCATCCTGGTCAACGTCAGCCGGGGCGCGTTGATCGACACCGCGGCGCTGATCGAGGCGTTGAAGTCCGGTCAACTCGGGGGCGTGGCGCTGGACGTGTACGAAGAGGAGGAGGGCGTCTTTTTCGAAGATCTCTCCGGCCTGGTACTGCAAGACGACGAACTGGCGCGTCTGCTCACATTTCCCAACGTGCTGATCACGTCGCACCAGGCGTTCCTGACCCACGAAGCGTTGTCGGACATTGCCCGCACCACCGTCGCCAATCTGCGGGCGTTGGCGGATGGGTGCCCTTTTGTCGAAGGATCCGTGCTGACATGACCCCTTGTTTGCTGCCTGCCCACAAAACCAAGATCGTCGCCACCATCGGTCCGGCGTCGGATTCGCCCGAAATGCTCGAACGGCTGATCCGCGCCGGAGTGACCGTCGCCCGGCTGAATTTTTCGCACGGCGACTTCAATGGTCACGCCCAGTGCATCGCCCGCATCCGCGCCGCCGAGCGGGCCACCGGTCGCCGGGTGGCGATCATGGCCGATCTGCCCGGCCCCAAGATGCGTCTGGGACAAATCGCCCCAGAGCCGGTGGAACTACGTTCCGGCGAACCATTCACGCTGACGACGGACGAGATCGTCGGTGATGCGACGCGCGTTTCCATGAGCTTCCTGCGGCTGCCACAGGTCGTGAAGCCGGGCGACCGGCTGTTTCTGAACGACGGCCTGGTGCAATTGGTCGTCGAAGGCGTGGAGCACAGGGATGTCCTCTGCCGGGTGATCGTGGGCGGCGAGCTTCGTTCCCGCAAAGGACTCAATCTGCCCGGCATCCAGCTGGGGATCAGCGCCTTTACCGACCATGACCGAGCCTGCCTGGAATTCGCTCTGGGAGCCGGCGTGGACGCCCTCAGCCAGTCGTTCGTGGAGCGCGCGGCGGACATCCAGGCCGTGCGCGAGGCGGCGAAAGCCGTCGGCCGGCAACCGTTCATCATCGCCAAGATCGAACGGGCCGACGCCCTGGAAAATTTCGACGAGATCCTGCAGGCGGCCGACGGCATCATGGTGGCTCGCGGCGACCTGGGCGTCGAAGTGCCGATCGAGGAGATGGCGATCGTCCAGAAGCAATTGATCGCCAAAACCAGCCTCGTCGGCAAGCCGGTCATCACGGCCACCCAGATGCTGGAATCCATGACGACCAGCCGCCTGCCCACGCGGGCCGAGGCCACCGACGTGGCCAATGCCATCCTGGACGGCACCGACGCCATCATGCTGTCCGGCGAATCGGCAATGGGCAGGTATCCCGAGGAAGCCGTGGCCATGCTGGCCCGGATCGCCGCTTATACGGAGAAACACCGCCCGCACACTCGACTGGACGATCTGCGGGCGATGCTGCGGCAATCCAAGCCCGCGACCGCCGCCGAAGCGATCGCCGCGCTGGTCGAGCACGCCTTGGAAACCGTGCCGTGCGCGGCGGTCTTTGTGCCCACCCGGACCGGCACCACGGCACGGATGATCTCGCGGTTTAATCCGCCCGTTTGGATCGTCGCTCTGAGCCGCGACCATGCCGTCTGCCAAGCCCTGACGTTCGCTTATGGCGTGCATCCCGTCGAACTCGGCGAGGATCCCAGCAGCTGGCGGGACTTTGCCCGCGACTGGCTGCATGAACACCACCTGCCCGGCAACATCGCCATGCTGGTCGCCGGCCCCTCGGATCGCCACCCCGATGCGAATTACCGCATCGAGTTCCTGCCTTCGGCAAGCAACGATTCTCCGTCCTCGAACAACTCCCTCGCTCGTTCGGCACTTACCGCCTGGCGATAGATGCGGAAATCGCCGACCCGTCCCCGGAACGGTTTATGGTTCGAGGGGATGGCGATGTCGCTTCCGGCGGCGTGCAGGCCCTCGGTCATCGTCGTCGGGATGGGGTGGCGGCTGTCGAGCTTGCCGTTCAGATACCAGTGGACTTCGCGCGCCTGGCGATCGACGACGGCCACCAGGTGGCCCCAGGCGTCGGTAGCCAACGGCGCATCGGTCGTGGCGCGGACGCTGTGGCCGGGACCGCGACCTTCGCCCAGTACCAATTCGGCGCGGCCGTTGGGCAACAGGTTGATCACCCACCAGTTTTCCGGAAAGGCTTCTTTGCCCAGCAG
>Ga0351911_1295_pt1 | contig 9737 bp, 10 predicted proteins | sample TotcelHT113001L6_FD_206871 | JGI IMG/M metagenome (GOLD analysis project Ga0351911, IMG submission 206871) | Enriched cells from coal bed in the Powder River Basin, Montana, United States - Total cells T11 rep1 HSBNCT.T11.300.1.L6 ... | reverse complement strand
ACTGAAGCTTGAGACGGACTTCCCGCCGGAACCCGCGTTCGTCAACATGTCCAAACAGGATTTCAGGCAGATATTCGTCAACCTGATAGACAACGCTGTGAAGTTCACCGACAAGGGAGTCATAAGGTTGAAGATACGGAGAGCGGAAAGAGATGTCGAGATTTCCGTGAGCGACACCGGGATCGGCGTTCCTGCGCGGGATATTGAGCGCGTTTTCGAGAGATTCTACAGAGTTGACAAGTCGCGATCCCGTGAGCGCGGCGGCACCGGGCTGGGGCTTTCCATAGTCAAGCATCTGGCGGAAAAATGGGGCGGCTCGGCGGCGGTGGAAAGCAAATTAGGAGTCGGCTCTACCTTTACTGTGGTTCTTCCAGCCAGCCGTTGAAAAGTTAAAGAACTATTAACTCTTCCTTAATACTCCCTTAACATTGCGGATATATAGTTATCGCCGTGAAAGCGATTAAGCCGCGAAAAAATCATTTCCGAGCGAAGGCCGCGCGGAAGCTATTTCATACATCCGAACACGCATTAAAACCAACCAAAGAGGAGGAGATTTAACTATGAGAAGAGCATTGGCGTTGTTGGCAATGTGCGCGACGGCGATGGCGTTCGCCGCCGGATGCAGCAGGCCTGAAGGAGCTAAGACAGCCTCGGAAGGCGTTTCGGGAAGCATTCAGATAAAGGGAAGCGACACGATGGTGAACCTGACGCAAGCGCTTGCGGAGAAATACATGGCCGCGAATCCGGGCGCGAGCGTGGCGGTCACCGGAGGCGGATCAGGCACAGGCATTGCCGCCATGATAAACGGAACGACCGACATCGCCGAAAGCTCGCGCGCGATAAAGGAGAAAGAGCTTGAAGCCGCTACGGCCAACGGTATCTCTCCCAAGGAGTTCCTTGTGGGTTATGACGGGCTTGCGGTCGTCGTGCATCCTGACAATCCGGTGTCCGAACTAACGCTCTCTCAGCTTAAAGCCATCTTCACCGGCGCGTCCTCAAACTGGAAAGAATTCGGCGGCCCGGACGCAGGCATAGTGATTCTGTCCCGCGAGGTTAATTCAGGCACGCACGTTTACTTCAAGGAGCATGTCCTTAACGATGGCGACTCGAAAGGAACCGAAGAGTTCGCAAGAAGCGCCCTGCTCATGCCTTCTTCTCAGGCGATAGCGGACGAAACCGCAAAGAACAAGAACGCCATCGGATACTACGGGATGGCGTATATCTCGGACAAGCAGAAGGCTGTGAAGATTATGAACGAGAACGGGGAGGCTGTGGAGCCTACGCTGGAAAACGTGGTGGCCAAGAAGTATCCCGTCTCTCGACCGCTGTTCATGTACACGAGGAGCGAGCCCGCCGGGGTCGCGAAATCGTTCATGGACTTTGTGTTCTCGGCAGAGGGGCAGAACGTGGTCAAAGAGCTGGGCTTCGTGCCGGTGAATATGTGAGCGGGACGGCTGTAAGCTGAGCGAAAAATCGCGGAAGCGAGGATGTCGCATGAAAAAATTGAAGATGCTCATATCCGCAGCGTTTTTGATGGCGGCGCTGGCGGCGGTTCAACCGCCAGCTCTCGCCGACGCCGAGATAGACGCGCTTAAAGCAAGGCTTGAGTCACTGGAAAAAGAGGTGGCGGAAGTGAAAGCCGCTCTTGAGAATAAGTCGATAAATCACGTTGACAAAAGCGTGGAAATAAGCGGCGTTGGATATCTTTCATACGCTTACGACATGGACGGAATTGATCAAGCCGCGAACGAGTTTGCTGTCGACCGCTGGTATTTCACAGTCAGAAAGAAGACGGGGGAGAAAACCAGCGTCAGATACACGACAGATGTCAAAACCACGCCGGACGGCAATTTCGACGCGTACTTGAAGTACGGGTATGTGGAAATGACGGGCGCAGTCCTTGGCGCGAATATGGTTTTCGGGTTGCAGGACGCCCCGTGGGTGGGGCATGAGGATTCGGAGTGGAGATACAGGATGCAACAGAAGAGCGCTTCCGATCTTGCGGGGTTGCTTAACTCGGTGGAGTTCGGTGTGGCATTAAAAAACAAGTTCTCAAACGGAGACTATCATTTGCTCATCGCCAACGGCGAAGGCGGAAACCGCAGGGAGCGCGACACGGGAAAAGATATTCAAGGCCGCATTTCCTTCGCGCTCGGAGGCAAAGCCCCAAAGCTGTCGCTCTACGGGGATGTCGGTTCGATAGACGGAAACAAGTCCAACAGAATCGGGGCCATGGTCAGCGGCAGGGCCGGACGATTCTCTTACGGCTTAAGCTTTATGGGAGGCTCGGACTACGACGGTTATGCGGATAGAACTGTAAGAGAGAGGGTATATTCGGTATTCACGAACCACAACTTCACGGACTCTCCGTGGTCGGTATTCGCAAGATATGACCACAATGATCCGGACAAGAGCGTGTCCGGCGACTTGATATCCCGAGTAATCGCTGGAGTCGCAGTCGACCTCGACAAGAATCTCAACCTGTCCATAGCGGCGCACGTTGACGGCGACGATGCGGCCGCAGACAAGACCGACAAAGCAGTAAAAGCGGTTCTACAGGTGAAATACTGAGGCGCATGATGGAGCGGAATGCGGCAATTGTGAAGAAACCAGACGGTGTGAAACGAAAGCGCGCCCGACTGAAGGAGTTCGCGTGGGAGAAGAGCATAACCGTTCTCGGGTCTGTTTCCATCGTCATACTTGCCCTAATATTCCTCTTTCTTGTTAAAGACGGTGTTCCGCTGTTCCGGCATGTGAGAGTCGCGGACTTCCTGTTCGGAGACACATGGCGGCCGATATCGGAGCCGCCGGTTTTCGGAATACTTCCGCTTATCGCCGGGTCAATCATCGTCACTTTGGCGGCGGCGGCGATGAGCGTGCCGATGGGGGTAGGCTGCGCGGTTTACATAGCCGAGATAGCGGACCATCGCGCCAAGGAATTTCTCAAAGTCGTGGTCGAACTGATAGCGGGCATCCCTTCGGTCGTGCTCGGATTCATCGGGGTTCTGATGCTGGCTCCTTTTGTTCAGGGGTTGTTCGGATTGCCGACAGGGCTGACCGCGTTCACGGGGGCGGTCGTGCTGGCTTTCATGGCCGTGCCGACTATAGCAACCATATCGGAAGACGCCATCTATTCGGTTCCGAGGGAATACAGAGAGGCGTCGCTGGCGATGGGAGCGACGCGCTGGCAGACTATTTACAGAGTGATTATCCCGGCTTCGTCGTCGGGCATCCTCGCCGCGTCTCTGCTGGGAGTGGGCCGCGTCATTGGCGAAACGATGGTGGTAATGATGGTGTGCGGCAACGCGCCGGTGATACCGAACACGATTTTTCAGCCGGTCAGAACCATGACCGCCACCATCGCGGCGGAGATGGGGGAAACCGTTCACGGCGGAGACCACTACATGGCGCTGTTCGCCGTGGGACTCACTCTGTTCGCGATATCTTTCGCCATAAACGCCGCCGCATCCGGAGCTGTGCGGCGGAGAGGGGCGGGGGCCTGACGCTATGAGCGCGAAAACGAGCGAGAAAATCGCGTTTTTCGCCCTGCGGCTGTGCGGATACGCCGTCGCTGTCCCGATACTTTTCATCATAGGTTTGCTGATTGTCAAAGGAGCTCCGGCTCTGAGCCTTGAATTTCTTCTGAGCGCGCCCAGAATGGGACTCAAGGAGGGCGGCATATTCCCCGCAATCGTAGGCACTGTGATCCTCGTGGCTTTCGCCATCTCGGTCGCTCTCCCGCTCGGCGTTGCCTGCGCCGTTTACCTGAACGAGTACGCCGGAGACAACAGGCTCACGCGGCTTATCCGGCTCAGCATAGTGAACCTAGCGGGCGTGCCTTCCGTTGTGTACGGCCTTTTCGGCCTCGGCCTGTTCGTGCTGTTCCTTGGGTTCGGCGCGTCAATACTGTCCGGCTCGCTGACTCTTGCGTTCCTGATACTCCCGGTGGTCATCACGGCCTCGGAAGAGGCGCTGACGTCAGTCCCGAAATCGTTCAGAGAGGCCTCTCTGGCGCTCGGAGCCACAAAAATGCAGACCATCCTCAGAGTGGTTCTTCCCAACGCTCTGCCCGGCATGCTGACCGGAGCCATTCTCGGCGTCAGTCGCGCGGCGGGCGAAACCGCGCCTATCCTTTTCACCGTCGCGGCATTCTATCTGCCCCGTCTCCCTTCATCTATCTTCGATCAGGCTATGGCTCTTCCGTATCATCTGTACATTGTCTCAACACAGGTCCCGGGAGCGCCGGAGACCGTCAAGTACGGAACCGCCCTTGTTCTCGTCTCTCTCGCGTTCAGCCTCAACCTCGTCGCGATTGTCGCAAGAAACAGAATCAGAAAACAAAGAAAATGGTAGGCTTAGGAATGGCAAAAGAAACCGCTGAGAACGCTGTGGAGATATCGGTCAGGGACCTTAACTTCTATTATGGCCGGTTTCAGGCGCTCAAGGGCGTGGGGATCAACATCCTGAAGAATCAGGTCACGGCGCTGATTGGGCCGTCCGGCTGCGGCAAATCCACATTCCTCCGCTCTCTGAACCGGATGAACGACATGATACAGGGCGTCAGGACGGAAGGCGTGGTCGAGTTCGAGGGCCGCCGCATCCTCGACCCTGAAACGGATGTTGCTGAACTGAGAAAACGCGTCGGCATGGTGTTCCAGAAACCCAACCCGTTCCCGATGTCCGTTTACAACAACGTGGCTTACGGGCCGAGGGTGCACGGCTCGGCAGGCACGAAAAGCGAACTCGACGGCATCGTGGAGGAAAGCCTCGCGGCGGCGGCTCTTTGGGGCGAGGTGAAGGACAAACTGAAGCAGTCCGCCCTCTCTCTTTCAGGCGGGCAACAGCAGCGGCTTTGCATAGCCAGACTTCTGGCGGTCAAGCCGGACGTCCTGTTGATGGACGAACCGTGCTCCGCGCTAGACCCCATCGCCACCCTGAAAATCGAAGAACTCATGCGCGATCTGAAAAATCAATATACAATTGTGATAGTGACGCACAACATGCAGCAGGCGGCCCGCGTGTCGGATCGCACCGCCTTCTTTCTCAACGGGGAACTGGTGGAGCAGGGCGACACGGACATGATCTTCACCCGCCCGAAAGACAAGAGAACTGAAGACTATATCACCGGGAGGTTCGGATGACCGATCAGGTTCGCAGGACATACTCACAGGAGCTGGAAGCCCTGAAACAATCCACTCTGCGCATGGGCGCGCTCGCGGAGGAACTTATCCGCTCCTCGGTCAAATCTCTAATCGAGAGGGACTCCGCTCTCGCCGCGCGCACCATCGCGGACGACGAAAAAGTGGACGAAATGGAATCGCGCATCAACAGCGCCTGCATAAGGCTACTTGCGCTTCAGCAACCTATGGCCACCGACCTGCGCCTCATCACGAGCGCGATGAAGATCTCTTCCGATATCGAGCGGCTGGCGGATCACACGACTAAAATCTCAAAAAAAGCCGCCATTCTTTCCGAACTGCCCCAGCTAAAACCCTACGTGGACCTTCCAGAAATGGCTAAGCGCGTCATAGAGATGTTCAAACTCAGCTTGGACGCCTTCATCAACCTAGACTCCGCTCTGGCCCTCAAAGTCATTGACATGGACGACTCCATAGACGAATACAACCACAGGATATTCACCGAGCTTATAGAGTTGATGAAGCGCGACCCTTCCTGCATAAACTACGTTTCACATCTAATGGTTGTGGTTCAGTCTCTCGAACGCATCGCAGACCATGTCACCAACATCTGCGAGAGCACGGTCTTTATTGTCGAGGGCGCTTCCCCTAAATCAATTTGAACCCGGATTCGTGAATCGCCAATACGGCAAGATTGCCCATTAACGCTTTTTGCCAATATCTTTTCGCTGACACGCGCCAAAGGCGGAAGCGAAGCTCTGCCTTTGGCGCTTGCAAGAATTGTTTTGAAAGGGATTTTAAGGGAAAACTTTTTCAAAAGTATTCCCTTATCACATAACGCGCGGCGACCCGCGCGCGCGGACTAGCGCTGCGAACGGTTCTTGACTTCTTGTTCTATCTTGCCAAGCAGCTTTATCTGTTCTTTTTTCACTTCGCTCACTATGGCCTGTTCCACAAGCCTGCCGATGCCGGGTATGCCGACGCTGATGGACGAAGTGATTTCCATTGTGACGCAGCCGGCCCCCTCAACGTATTTTTTTCGGCCCCGGATGTCGATTACCCTCTGAAAAAAATGAGGCACGATTTTGAAATCTATGGTGAGGGTTTCAGGGTCCCACTTTCCGACCTGACGCCACACAAGCATCTCCGGCTTGATGATCGTCCGGGCGAATGCCGGCACGCGGTCTTTAGACTTCAGCGTGAATTCCACGTCGTGGCTGCCGTCCTCGTGCTCGTCGAACCGGAGAAGCTTTATCTCCTCCATGCCCAGCAATTTAGTAAAGCTCGGCATGTTGCGCATGAGATCGAAGTGCGTCACTTGTAGCACAAGATCGAGCGGGTAGTTCAGTTTCAAGCTGTTGACCACTTTCTGCATCCGTAAACCTCGCAATGGGGTATCACTCGATACAGATACGAACGCCACAGGAGGTGATTGAAGTTGAAGATTGAAGAACCGGAAGCAATGCGGGAGATTCATGAGATCAGACGCAAGCATTATGAAGAAACGAAGAACATGACTGCTGAAGAACGGCTTGCCTATATAAAGAAGAAGGCCAGGGAATTTGAAGAGGAAAGCGGAATCAAACTGCGCCGCTTTTCAAAAACCGCAAGATGAACGAGCATGAAAAGCGGCTGAAATATTTACCGGTCGTTCGCAGTAATCACAAACCCATGTCTGCTGTTGCTTCCCATTAAAACTTCGGCCTCATATTGAACGCTTGATAAACGGCTTCGTCACATAATTTCGCAGACTGGTTGGCGCGCGTTTGTTGCGCAACGGCATTGTTGTAGGGCGGGAACGCCGATTCCCGCCTTCCGCCGTCCGACCCGGCGTCGCGCCGCAAAATAACCGAGAATCACCGACCTTGTACCCAAGTGGCTAAGGGGGAGGTCTGCAAAACCTTCATCATCGGTTCAATTCCGATCACGGCCTTTATCAAAACTCATCCTAAAACAATTCATACAAACTGGATTTTCTGACGGCGCGATTAACAGGATAAAGCTAAATATGTTCAATCCAACCACAAGTTAAAACAATATATAATAGTAAAAACACATAAGGATACTATTCCTACAATCGACCAAATTCTTTGCGCTCTTAAAAACTTTTGAACATTGTCGTGGCGGCGCGATTTCCATGCCTCTTCGTTGCCGACAATTCCTAAATAGATGGAAAAAGCAAGACCGGCAATCATCAATACAATATATATGAAAAGAAAAGGCCCTATCTCTATAAGTCCAACTCTTACAAGATATTTCAATAAATCAGGCAAAACAAATAGCATCAAAAAATAAAAAGCTCCTATTTTCCAAAGCCTGTGAGCAAATGCCCATATCCAACTGAACATAAAAGCCCCAAGGTTAAAACGTTTGATTTCTTGAGGAACCGAGTTTGTTCTTTCAACATATTTATCTATACCCGATTTTTTTCGCCACTCAGCCGCAAATGCGCATTGCTCGCATATATTCATCCCATCGATTGTTTTTACACCGCATTTTTCACAGTACATTATTTTTTCTTTTCATCCATGTTCTCAACGCAGAACCTTAACTCGCAAATAAAAAACGTCGATATTTCTCAAACACGGCGAGCTGCCTATAATACGAGATGCCGGGCAGTTCGGATCGCGGCCAAGATAACGTGTTTTTACGGTTTTTGCCATCTGCCGGCGGCTCTTCTTCAAATGAACAATTTTTCAACTGTCGCCTTCACCTTCTTAAAAGTAGATCTATTGTATTCGCGGATTTGATAGTCGAACATGTAGTAATACAACGACGCTTTTCCCAAAAGACTGTTTTCATTTAGCCACGACACCATGCCGACATCTTTGTGAACGAAAACAAAATCGCTATAGAACAGCGATAGTTCATTGTATGCCTCGACAATCATGTAGCCGTTCCCTCCGGCTCTGAAATAGTAGTATTCAGTTTCGCTTTCATCCGGATCGTCAAATCCTAAATCAAAGTCCATCACAATATCGGACTCTCCGGCGGAGTCGTAACTATTCAGCATCGCGCTACGCGAATTCCCCCCATCGTATTCGATAAGCGCGTATAATCTTCCGTCTGAATAGTCTATGTTCAATATGTCGTATTCGCGATTGTTTTCGACATCATGTATCAGTCCTCCGACGGAATCTAATTTTTGAACTTTGCCTTCTGAATATGCCGCGTAATAGTCGTCATTATCATCAACCGCGATGGCTAACATATCAAAATCAACTTTGCCGGAACACTCTTTTCGCGACTCTTTCAGCCGTCTGCACGGCTCGACAACAAACTCCGACACTTTCTTTCCATGTCTTGTATATCTAAATATTCTACAGTCACTGCAACCGAATATGAAATCGCCGTTCTCGGCAAATACAAAGTTGTTTCCAGCAAGATTGATTTTTAAGCGACATTCAAGCTCTTTGGTATTTATCACGAACAAAGGTTTCTCAGGAGAGTCATATTTATAAACATCTATTGTTTCGAGTCCGGGTTCCACAAAAAACAATTCTCCTTGTCTGTCGGTCACAATTTTGCTTAATCTTTTATCAAATCTTTTCAGAGATGTTCTTTTCCCAGTTCGCATATTATGAGCAAAGACCTTGGCTCCTTTATCGCTGTTTTTCAAAAAGTACGCCGTTTCGCCGAAAGCGCAATAGTCATTTGCGATAACATACGGATTTGACTTCAACTCACGATAGTAATAGTCCGCGGTTGAGTGCGCAATGTTAGCCACCAGCACAATAGAAGCTATCACCACGGCAAGAAACTTTATTGGTCGTGCGCGCGTAAATCCCACAATCAAAGAAGAAATGAACAAGATGAACGTTAACCCCAACTTGACCTGCTCGTAAAACAATCCGCTAGTTAACGATCCACGAACCAACTCGTCTGAATTAACAGCCATTATAGAAAACCAGCTTATGACGCCTAATGCAGGCGCTAACAGCGATGCGAAAGAATAAAATGACAAGGCTCTGAAATACCCGACGCCGTTGCAACCGGCTATGGCGCATGGAACGATAAAATACCAGATAACGCGCGCTGGCCCGAAAAGATAATTTTGATTTTCAGCCGTTATCAGAATCGTATTAAAAATGCAAGGAAATAAATAAGCGTATGACACGCAGATAATATTGGCTTTCAAGCCCGCGCTGTTGCGAAACAAAGCCGCAATTGCATGGACCATCAGCGCGGTCACAAAAACGAATATAATTATCCCTGCGCATCCAATTCCGAGATACAAAACAATTCTCGCCAGCTTATAATGCATATTATTCATGTATGGCAGTAATTTGACGCATTGTGCTACACAAAGAATTGATAGAGGTATTAATGCCCAAATCAGATTAGCCTTTTGTTTCAGTTCCATGCCAGTCTTGCGGGGACTGGAAATCATATATATCGCGATTTTAATCTGATATATTATCGCTCCAATAATTCCGCCGTTTTCGCTGTGATTATGTTTCCTTGTCTTCTGCGGCTCATTATCATTCTGTTCATCGCGCAATTCGGGATAATAATCCATTCAATATCTCCTCATATTGCCCTATATCTCGCGACCATCGTTCCATCTGCCGCTTAACCGGGAATGCGTTGCTCTTTGAT
>Ga0351911_1290_pt1 | contig 10033 bp, 9 predicted proteins | sample TotcelHT113001L6_FD_206871 | JGI IMG/M metagenome (GOLD analysis project Ga0351911, IMG submission 206871) | Enriched cells from coal bed in the Powder River Basin, Montana, United States - Total cells T11 rep1 HSBNCT.T11.300.1.L6 ... | reverse complement strand
AATACCGGCCGCGGGTATTCAAGAATCGCTGGACTACTTACAATAGCGGCCATATTGTCCTCTTGCTCCCCGCGTGCCGGCCGCTCGACACAACGGCAAACACGAAGGACACTTCATGACCAACAACCTGCCAACACCGGCCCCGGAGCCAATGGGTGAGGTCATCCTCTACCAGTCCGAAGACGGTTCGACCCGAATCGAGGTGCAGCTCAAAGGCGATACTGTCTGGCTCTCGCAACGGGGGATGGCCGACCTGTTCCAGACCAGCGTTCCGAATATAAACCAGCATCTGAAAACGATTTACGAAGACGGCGAGCTGCGTCCCGAGGCAACTATTAAGCGTTACTTAATAGTTCAAACCGAGGGCAGTCGCCAAGTCTCCCGCACCGTCGACCACTACAATCTGGATGCGATCCTGGCCGTCGGCCACCGCGTCCGCTCCCACCGCGGCACGCAGTTTCGCCTCTGGGTTACCGAGCGTCTGCGCGAATACCTCGTCAAAGGCTTTGCGATGGACGACGCCCGGCTCAAACGAGCTGGCGGTGGGAGCTACTTCGAGGAATTACTCGCCCGCATCCGGGATATCCATTCGTCCGAGCGGGTGTTCTGGCGCAAGGTGCTGGATATCTATGCCACCAGTATCAACTATGACCCGTCCACTGAGGCGTCGCAGTTGTTCTTCAAACCCGTGCAGAACAAGATGCACTGGGCCGCTCACGGCCACACGGCCGCCGAGGTGATCCACGGCCGAGCCGACGCTTCCCAGCCGCACATGGGGTTGACTTCCTGGGCCGGGGATCGGCCGCGCAAGCCCGATGTAGGCATCGCCAAGAACTACCTCAACGCAGATCGAGGTGTAATTCATGAGCGGAGAGCGAAGGATCCTGATCATCGCCGGAGCATGGTTCTGACAAAGTCCACAAAATAGACCGCGTCGGCCGGAATACTGCTGTCATTCCAAGCTTCGAGAATGCCCGCCTGGAGATCAGGCGGCGCGGATCGCAACATCTCGCGACCCCGTCTCCAGTGCTTGGCGGCCAAGTCGCGAAAGGCCAGTTCGTGTTGCCGATGCTGGGCATCCATTCGCTGCAACCGTTCCCCGGCCGTTTCCTGTTCGGCCAGCAATGTCCCGGCGACTGGCTGCGAGCGGCAATCCGCCCCAGCAGCCACGCCACGGGCCGCCAGCGCCCCCGCGGCGCAAGCGGGCTTGGTGGATCGCCGCTAGTGCCTTCTCCATGTACCGCGGACCGCGTTCGTTATTGGCCGGCGCAGCGATCAGGGTAGGCACGGGCGGATCCTAGCACCAAACGTTTCCTGATCTCGGATGCTTCGCCTTCCACGGATCGCACTTGTGTGGCACTGCTTGCTTGCAAGCAGTGTGGAAGCGGCAGACACGACCGAACACAGCGAACGAGTAGGCCGTGCCACACTACGCGGTCAAACACGGCCAACAAGTAGGCCGTGCCACACTACGCGGTCAAACACGGCCAACAAGTAGGCCGTGCCACACTACGCGGCCAAACACGGCCAACAAGTAGGCCGTGCCACACTACGCGGCCAGACACGGCCAACAAGTAGGCCGTGCCACACTACGCGGCCAGACACGGCCAACGAGTAGGCCGTGCCACACTACGCGGTCAAACACGGCCAACAAGTAGGCCGTGCCACACGGGGCGCCCGGAAAACCGCCCCGGCTGACGTGCGTGCATCCGTCGAGGCGGCCCTGTCGGCGTCTCGGTTCCCCCAGGCTCCGTACCTGATTCCGCAACGGCGGAGGCGGGGACGCGGCTTGATACCCGCATCGAGCACTGCGGACGAACGCGACATGAAAAGACAGGATATACGACATGGCGGGAAACGTCTGGGAGTGGTGTGCGGATTACTGGCAGACGGAAGGCTTGAACCTGGTGCTCTGGAGCGACGGTTGGGCGGGCGTCGCCGGGCCCTGCCGGACGGCGTGCCGTAACTGGTACCGACGTGGACCAGGTTCGGCGCGGCACAGCGTTCCTTCAGCCGGCGGATCAGCATGGCGACATCCGCGCCTTGTCGGCCGCGAGACGTGTGCAGTTCGTCGAACACCAGAAACCGCAGTCCGCCGCCCGCCCGATCCAGGAAGCGTTGGTCTTCGGGACACACCAACATCAATTCGGCCATGACGTAGTTCGTCAGCAGGATCTGTGGGGGATGCAGGCGGAGCGAGCTGCGCACGGCCTCGTCGCTCTCGCCCGTGTACTTGGCAAACGTGATCGGAAACCGGCGCCTCGTGCGCCGCTCGTGCCCGTGTAGGACGGGCTGACTTGCAGCAGGAAATCCGGCTAAAGTCGCCCCTCCTCGATCAGCGAGCGGTCAACGAACTCCCGCGTTCGCGGCTCGACGATCAGGAAAAAGGAACGGACGAAGTCGCGGTAATCGGCCAGGACGGCGGAGTGGAGGTTGAAGATGGTCATGGGGCGGGATCTGAGTCGATGGTCTCGGGCGTGGGCACAAAGTCAGCTGCAGCGGCAACCTCTTGGGCAATGTTCTTCTGCGCAGCCTTGTCCGCCGGCCAACCGTAAACGTTGACGTGATTGCGGTTTCCTTTCGACGGGAGCCGCGACGACGGACAATCGCTGATGCAGGAACGCGGTCGCAAGTACATCAGCCCGGCCGGAGGAACGTTCGCAGGGTCAATCATGCCGCACACACTCGTCGGATGAGATCGACAATGGTCACCGGCACTTCGTCGAAAAACGTCTCCGTCCCGAAAGCTCGGTTGGGACCAATTAGGGCAGCATCGTGAAGTTCGCCTTCCGGGCTGACACTGACCGACAGGGTGCGGCGCCGCGAGTGGTTGTTGTTGATCGGCGTCCCGCCTGACGAAGGATCGGCCAAGAAATAAGTGGCGTAAGTTTCCAGCTTGCGGTTCGCACGACTCGCAAGCTGGAAGCTCACGCCACTTTGTTCGCCGCCAAAGCAGTATTCACTCGTCGGGCAAACGAAGCCTCTTGTTCATTCATCTTCCCAAGCCGGCCACTACCCGCCGGCTGCAGTTGCAACTTGACTTCGAGGCTCCCGAAGTCGAGTCCTTCCACCGCCGCTGGGATCTGGAGGCCGAGCGGGAGATGCGCTGGCTGAAGAACAATGTCTTCTTCGGGAGCGTCACGCCCGCAGTCATTCAGAGATTGGAAGGAAGAGTGGCATCGCTCGCGGCGCAGAAACAGCGGGCACTTGGCTAAGACGGTCGCGTTGGGCGGTAGCGCCGCCCGTAACCGCTCCCAATGGCGATCCGTCGTAATGATAAATCGGTCTTGGCCCTGGCCGAAAAAATCGGCCGCCAGTGGACGCGGTTTGGGCCCCCACGGGCCGTTCCCGCGAGCGGCCTCCGCTGGGTCCAGCGTCAATTCGGCGATCGGTCGGCCGCCGTAAAAAACCCAGGTGGGTTCCAAACGTCCGAAAGCGCCCACGCGAGGATTGCCGCTCGCGTCATCGATCATCGCTAGCAGAAGATGGTTCCGCTGGTGTCGGTCCACGCGCAACACGGCCCAGCCGAACATCGCGGTGCTCAACGCCGCCGCGGTCACGGCAACGGTCGCGGCCGCCTGGGGAAACCGCCGTCGGTACTGAAAGCCCCCCGCGATCACCGCGCCCAACAACGGAATGGCGCCCAGCAGACCTAGACGCGATTCTCCAGGCAAAAAGCGACTGGCCGCCAACGGTACCGCGACGGCCATCGCCAAGCCCACCAGGCCCAACGTCACCAGCGCCCCGGCAGGCCAGAGGCGCCATCCAGCTGCGATCCCGCGCGTCCAGTGACGTACGAAACAAGCGGTCAACAGCGCCAAGGCGGGATAGCACGGCGTGACGTAGCTGGCCAGTTTGGTTCCAGCCAGCGAAAACAGACCCACGTACACCCCGATCCAGCAAAGGGAGAAGACGTAGCCCGGCCACCAAACCGTCCGTTGCCGAACCCGCGCCGTGACATCGGCGATGACCGGCGCTGCAAACACCGACCAGGGAAAAAAACCGACCAGGATCGCCACGGGGTAGTACCAAGGCCCGCCGCTGTGGCCTTCCATCGGCTGCACGGCGCGCCCCACGTTGTGCTCGCCGAAAAAGACCCGGAGGAACTCGCCGTCCGTCCGCCAGCCGACCCAAATGTACCATGGCGCCGCCACCGCCAGAATGACTGCGATTGCGGTGAGCGGCCGCATCTGCCAGCAGGTGCCGAAAAAGTGCTGCGGCGCAAACGGGCGAAGGCATCGTACGAGCCACCGTTGCCAAGCCGGCCGAGCAGGCCCCTGCGCGACATCCGAAAGTCGCATGATCAGCAAGAACATGCCGATCACCGCCGTCGGAAGGACCGCGCCGACGGGCCCTTTGGCGAGCACCGCAAGACCCATCAGACCGTAAATCGCTACGGCCACCCAGCGGTTGGATACGCCGGGCCCCGGCGGTTTGACAAGCGGGAATTCGGAACATTCCGTCCTTCGGGCTAAATCGCTTTGAGTTGCTTGGGAGCGGTGGGGTAGGTCGGCGCTGTCGCCGGGAAAGGCTGCCAGCACATAGACCAGCAAGGCTGCCGTCGCAAAGAAGATCAACGGCGAATCGGGCGTCGCCGCCCGCCCCGCGACGCCGAACATCAAACTGGTCGCCAGGATCAGCGCCGCCCACAGTCCGACATGGGCATCGAACAGCCTGCGGCCGATCCCGTACGTCAGGAATACCGTCCCGACGCCCAAAACGGCTGACCAGAACCGAGCCGCAAACTCGGTGACGCCCAAAACCTGGTAGGCCGACATCATCAGCCAGTACAGCAGGACCGGTTTGTGCGCACGCAGTTCGGCGTTAAAGAAAGGCACCACCCAGTCGCCTCGCTGCAGCATCTCCTGCGCACAGCCCGCGTTGCGAGGCTCGTCCCGGTCCCACAGCCGGGGACCTCCCAGGTTGGTGAACAAGACCGACGAGGACACCGCCAGGATGACGGCCACATGCCAACCGGTGCGGATAGGTTTCGAGATTGGTTGGCGGAGCATAACGTCTTGCCAATGGAAGATGGGCTACGCGAGGTCGGGAGCGGTGTCGGGGCGGAAGTTTAGACAGTCTACATGGATTTCGACAAGATCACTCCGCCGGACTCGACCGCAAAGTGATGAAATGCTGGCAGTGATGGCAGTTCGCAACATTCCGAACGACGCTCTTCCGACAATTCTACGGGTTTCGCAGTACGCCTAAACCTGCTAACTTGCGGCCATAGGCCTGTAATGATCCAGTGGGGAGAATTGGGGTGAGTCGTCGGTTGTGTTATCTCGCGGCCCTGTTTGCGACTTGTGCGGCGCTGGCTCTACCGTTCGACGTGCCTGTTGCGTCCTATTTTCAACGAGACAACGACTGGGGCGCGATTCATGATTTGGTCACGCTGGCCGAGGTGTTCGCGCATGGGTTCGGAGTGGCTTGCATCTTGCTGACCGCCTACGTGCTGGACGTCCCTCAGCGCCGCAGGATGCCGCGGATCATCACTGCGGTTGTGGGGGCAGGCTTATCCGCGGACTTGATCAAGCTGATGGTGGGACGGATGCGTCCTCGCGCGCTGGCGGTCGATCAAGTTTGGGATAGTTTTGTGGGTTGGTTTCCGCTGTTCCGTCTGGAACTTCGGGACGGTTTGTCCGTCAGCAACTCCCAGTCCTTTCCGTCCGGACACGCAGCGGTGGCCACCGCTCTAGCGATCGGGCTTTCGGCGCTTTATCCCCGCGGACGGGGGCTGTTCATGGTATTTGCCGTGCTGGCCTGGATCCAACGCATCGAATCTTCGGCACACTACGTCAGCGATACACTCGCGGGGGCCGCAATCGCTTGCCTGGTCTGCGCCGCCTGCCTCGACGGCTGCGGGATCGGACGACGGTTCGATCGCTGGGAAGCAAATGACGCCCAACAGAAATGACAAACGGGACACAAATGGCGAACGGGACCGTTGTGGTTTACCCGCCAAACCGATACCATGAATGGACAGGGGGGGGGCGAGCGAACGATCGACCGGGAGTCAGACCGATGACAATTCTATTCATTGCCTTGGGGTTGGCAGCGGTGACCGCCGACGCCGGTTCTACCGTTGCCGCGGCCACACCAGCGGTTGCCTTGCGCCGTTATCACGAAATCGAACGGGACATGACGGAAGCGTTGCGCAGCGAAGCTCGCGCCCAGACGCCCGACATCCGTGCCGTAGCCGTGTGCAAGATGTGCGAGGTCTACCGGGAGCTTGCCACGGACCCGCGGCTGGAGGCAAGCGACGTGCTGAAGAGCTACAAGGCAAAGCTGTGGAGCCGCATGACGCGGATCCAGCGCGAGCTTGAGCAGCGGGTGGCTCGCCGATCCGGCGAGTCGCCCGGTCGGGTGCCGAGCGAAGGCGAATTGCAGGCGATGCGTGACACGGCCGCCAGTTTGGCAGAGCCCCAGGGTTATTCGCATTACACGCTGGGCGGACCCGGCAATGTATTGGCGCACAGCGGGGCCGCGTTCGGCGGAGGGACCGTTAACGATCACGCACAGGAGTTGATCGACCTGATCCAGCGCACGATCAGTCCCAATTCTTGGGACGTCAACGGCGGACAGGGTTCCATGTTTTACTACCGGCCGCTGATGGCGCTGGTGGTACGGGCGACTTCCGAAGTTCACGGGGACGTGGGCGGCCTGCTGGGGGCGTTGCGACGCGCGGGGAACTAGCGAACAGGACGGAGCCTTTCTGTTGGTGACGAGCAATTCCAGCGCATCGTTGTATCGAACCGCCACCCAGGCCACACAGCTGGGGCTGGCCGTGAATTTTGCGTTGGGCGTCGTCAAACTGGTTGGCGGCCTGGTCGGCAACTCGTTCGCCTTGCTGTCCGACGCCGTCAACTCGCTGGGCGATTCGTTGACGTCGATCGTCGTCCTGATTGCGCTCCGCGTCGCCCAGCGTCCTCCCGACGACGAACATCCCTACGGCCACACGCGGGCCGAGGCCATTGCGGCGACCAACGTGGCCGTGGTGATTATCCTGTCGGCGATGATGGTCGGCTGGGAAGCGGTGCGGCGGCTGGGAAGTGCCCATGCCTCGCCGCCCGTGTGGACGCTGTGGATCGCCGGCGCCAATGTGCTGATCAAGGAAATCCTGTATCAGTACAAGGTCCGCATCGGGCGGCGCATCGGATCGGCGGCGGTGATTGCCAACGCCTGGGACCACCGCAGCGATGCGTTGTGTTCGTCGGCGGTTCTGGTCGGCTTGGCGGTCGTGCGTTCGGGCGGTCCCGGCGCGATCTGGGCCGATCAAGCAGCCGCCCTGGTTGTCGTCTCGGCGATTACCTGGACGGGGATCCAGCTGTTCCGCAACAGCGCCAGCGAACTGATGGACCCGCAGGCCGATGCGCAAATGGTGGCCGACGTCCGCCGCGTGGCGGAACGGGTTCCCGGGGTCTGCGCGGTCGAAAAACTGTGGGTCCGGAAAACCGGCCTGGAATACTTGACCGATATCCACATCGAGGTGAACGAGCACTTGTCCGTCGCCGAAGGCCATCGCATCGGCCACTGCGTCAAGGATCGCCTGCTGGACTCGTTCCCCGCGCTGCGCGACGTGCTCGTCCACCTCGAACCGCATCCGCCGGTGTTCCCGGCGGAGGCGAGTTCGGAAAAGGCGAGCGGGGCTGCGTCAGCACCCCGGTAGCGTTGGCTATTTCACGTCGTCCAGGTTGATCCACCGTTTTTCACTGGCGGACAGCAAGGCGGCCTCGAGCACGCGCTGCGTCTGGTAAGCGTCCTCAAAGTCCGGGATCGGCACGGTGGGCGTCTGGCCGCCGATGGCGCACAGGAAATCGTAGGCCTCGTTCGTGAACGTGTGCTCGTAGCCGATCAGATGGGCATCGGGCCACCAGTTGGCGACGTAGGGGTGGTCGCCGCCGTGCGTACACATGATGTTCGTCCAGCCTTGGACGCGGCGCGGAGCCGTGGCATCGTAGTATTCGAGTTCGTTCATCCGCTCGAAATCGAACTTCAACGAGCCCTTCGTCCCGTTGATCTCGAAACCGTTCCGATTCTGGTTACCCGTGCCTTGGCGGCAAGCCTCGAAGCTGGCCACCGCGCCGCCGGAGAAGCGGGCCAGGAACAGCACCGTGTCGTCAACCGTCACCTCGCCGTACTCGTCGGCCGCTTGCAGACCCGAGCCGATTCCGCCGGCGGACACGCCTGTCATCTTCTTCCGCTGTTTGACGAACGTCTCCGCGATCGCCCCGCAGATCTCGGTGATCTCTTGCCCGGTGACAAAACGCGTCATGTCCACGATGTGCGCGTTCAAGTCGCCATGAGCGCCCGAGCCGGCCTGCTCCTTGATGAATCGCCAGGTCAACGGCACCGCATCGCCGGCCCAGTCTTGCAGGTAATGAGCCCGCACGTGGCGAATGTCGCCGATCACGCCGTCTTTGACCAACTGGTGCGCCAAGGCGACGGCCGGGCAGCGGCGGTAGCAGAACCAAACCGCTGTCAAGACGCCCGCCTTTCGCGCCGCTTGCGCCATTTCGCGAGCTTCGGACAAGGTGCCGGCGATCGGCTTTTCGCAAGCCACTGCCTTGCCGGCCGCAATCGCGGCTTTGGCCGGCGGAGCATGCATGAAGTTCGGCGTGACGATGTCGACTAGGCCGATATCCGGCGAACGGACGACTTGTTCCCAATCGGTCGAGGCGTTCTGCCAGCCCCAGTTGTCGGCGAACGCTTGCGGATTCTCCTCCGCCTGGCCAAACACGGTATGCATCACGGGTTTGAGTGGCGGCTTGAAAAACTTCGCCACCTGCCCCCAGGCGTTCGAGTGCGAACGGCCCATAAAGCCTTGACCGATCATCGCCACATTAACCGTCTTCATGCGTGTCTCCTTGTGTTGCGTGAAATGGCTGTCGAAGATCGAACGGATCTGCTACCTTACCGAACTCGATTGAGAATGCCTCGATTTTTAAGCCAGCTTGTCCGGTTTTTCAAGGGGGGGCATGGCCCGAAACCGATCCGACCACCGTCCGGCTGGCCTTGCTGCGTTTCACGCCTCCGCTGCGAATTCCGCCTCAGAACAACCTCGAGCGTTGCCGCTCTCCGTCGACGACCACGGAAAACTAGAACGATAAACCTTGAAAACGGCTTCGTCGCCTCTAGAACACCCACGGTTGTGAATTTTGACTAAGAAAGTTATAAAAAATCGTGTGGCGAGAGGAGTGAGCTGGAATGTCCCTTGTTTTGGATATGCCGTTAGCTTGTTCTGTCAAACGGCTGTCTGCGGAGATTGACCCTATGGAACGTTCGGATGTCGATCTGCGGGCCATCGAAGCGGCAGTCAGGACAATTCTGCGTGCCGTTGGCGAAGACCCGGACCGCCCAGGGCTTGTCGACACGCCCCGCCGCGTAGCTCGGATGTACCGGGAGATGTTTGCGGGGCTGCGACTCGATCCGGCCCGGCACCTGCGAGTCACGTTCCCCGAAGAATACGATGAAATCGTGCTTGTGCGGGATATTGCCTTTACCAGTATGTGCGAACACCATTTATTACCGTTCAGCGGCGTTGCGCATGTCGCCTACATCCCGCACGAGCGCGTCACCGGGTTGAGCAAGTTGGCTCGCGTGGTGGACGAAATCGCGCGGCGTCCGCAAGTTCAGGAGCGGATGACGGGCCAGATCGCGGATCTGATCGAGCAGGAACTGGAAAGTGCCGGCGTCGCGGTCGTCGTGGATGCAGAGCACTCGTGCATGGGGATCCGCGGCGTGCGCAAGCCGGGCAGCCGCACGATCACCAGTGCACTGCGCGGCGTCTTCAAGACGAACCAGTCGAGTCGAGCCGAAGTAATGACGCTGATCAACGCGAAATAGGGAGGAAATAGCTTTGCACCAGGCAGGTCGTTCATGATCATTCAGAAGCAGTACAAGTCACGGAGATGGGCTTCCGCTTGAACCGTCTGGAAATCCGCGAAACGGACACGTCCGTGGTCCAGTACACGCGCGAGGACTGGGTGGCGGACAATCGTCTGTTCGCCCGCCTGGAATCGCAGGAGAACAT
>Ga0351911_1248_pt2 | contig 12093 bp, 14 predicted proteins | sample TotcelHT113001L6_FD_206871 | JGI IMG/M metagenome (GOLD analysis project Ga0351911, IMG submission 206871) | Enriched cells from coal bed in the Powder River Basin, Montana, United States - Total cells T11 rep1 HSBNCT.T11.300.1.L6 ... | reverse complement strand
TTAATATTGGTAGCAGTTCTTGCAATCGCGCCAGTGGAAGGAATTCCTCCGCAAATAATAGAACCTATATTAGCAATCCCCTGAGCCATAAGCTCGCAATTGGATCTATGGCTGGTGCCCGCCATACCGTCGGCAACAATTGCAGACAATAAAGATTCAATTCCCGCCAAGAAAGCAATAGTTATCGCGTCCATGATTAAAACATGCCAATTGGAAGAAGCGAGGGAGAACTTCTGCAAAGAGGGAAGGGGTATTGATCTTTGAATCTCTCCAAAACGGTCCATTATCGTATCAACAGGTATATGAAACACATAAACAATAAGGCTTACAATAATAACAGAACCTACTCCCCAAGGCACTCTTGGAACATAGCGTTTTATCAATATTATTAAGATCAGAGTTCCCATCGATACTGAAAAAGTTGCAATGCTTATAGTGGGAAGGGCTTTAAAAATAAAGTACCATGAGGGAATAAAATCGGCTGGCATGTTATCTATTTTCAGACCTAAAAAATCTTTGATCTGAGATGAAAAAATAATCACCGCGATACCGGTTGTAAAACCTGTAACTAAAGGATAGGGAACATATTTTATCAAGTTTCCGAGGCGAAAAAATGCTCCTATCACTAGTATTATACCTGCAAGAAGCGTAACAACTATGAGGCCATCGTATCCATCGCGCTGCACAATGCTAAAAATGATTATGATAAAAGCGCCTGTCGGGCCGCCTATCTGAAAGCGGCTTCCCCCAAAAATGGAGGTTAACAAACCCGCAATAATGGCTGTATATATGCCTCTAATAGGTGGAAGGCCTGCTCCTATTGCAAAGGCCATGGCGAGGGGCAGTGCTACAAGACCAACTGTGACGCCTGCTATCAGATCGCTTTTGAAAATTGTCCAGGTATATTTTTTTTTAACAATAAAATCCCAGGATTTGGGAATAAATTCGCTCCAGGAGGCTTTTGTCTTTTTTTTCATTTACATGCTATTGGGTATTTAAAAATGCCTATATAATAATAGGAATTTTTACGCTATAAAATTAATTAAAACACTAAGCTGAAAAGCTTAAAAAACGCAGGCAAAAAAACTTTTGGGAAATTAGCTGTGAGAACTTCTTGGTTTGAAGAATGGATTTTTTATATGGCGCAGAATTTTTGTCTCTGAATTAATTTTTCTATTTTTTGAGCGTATACATGCTGAATAAAAAAAGCTTTAGGATTTTCTATAGAAAAGCCCATTTTTTTAGCAAAAATTTTGAAACTTTCAAACTCTTCGTCTTTAAGAGAATTAATTAATTCTTCATCAATTTCTGAATCTGGATATTGCCTATGATCAGCAGCTCCGGCGAGTATAATATTTGTGATAGGAATAGAAGTTATGAATTTTTTCCATTCATTTTTATTAAAAAGTTTATTTTGACTTTGATTTAGGCATACTACGACGCCCTGTATAATTAGAGCGGAATTGGCGGTTGCATCTTTTGAAAAACTATCTTTGTATTTAAAAGTTACATTGGAATCAAACGATGGTTCAAAAAATAAAAAATCTTCGTCAAACACGATGTATTTATTTTCATCTGAAGATCTAAGAAATTTTGCATGCATTACTATCGGAATCTTTTCTGTCTGTAAATAATTCAGTAATATTTTTAATGTCCAAAACATCGGCAGGCATAACCAATCTCCATATTTTATAGTGAATTCATCAGAAATCATTTTATAATTTGTTTCTGTAGTAGGTGTTAGCTTTTTTATAAAATTTACTGATGAAATGGACAAAAGTTTTCTTGTGTTCCGAACCAGATTATAAGCAAAAGTTGAAGAGATATTTCCGAATTGTTTCAATTTTTTTGGAACACCTGTATCTTTTCTAAACAATGAAGAGAATTCTTTTTCTTCTGAGTTATCTTCTTTCGCTATTGTAAGCATGAATGATTGTATTAAAAACATTTCATCTGGAGTTAAGGATATAAGTAAGTTTCCTGTCTCGATCAAGTCTTTAAGAGAAATTTTACTATGCATTAAAAATGCAATTTTTTTTGGCAAAAGCAAGGTTTCAATAGAAGATTGAATCTCCTCTATTCGATTTTCGAGTAAACTAAAATCGATGTTTTTTTTAGTTAATGAAAGAATTCGTACAGCCCGAATTTGACAGGCATTTTCTCCCACAACGCTATCAAATTTTTCTAAATTGTCTTGTTTAAAAGCCTGAAGAGTTTGAAAGAGCGTTTCAAGGAGCATCTTATATTCTTCTAAACCGATTTTTAATTCTTTTTCTTTTTTCGTGCTTAGATCATATGGCAGAAGGTCAGAGAGGTGATTTTTTGGCTCTTTAGAACCTAGGGGTAAATTGGATAATAGATGTTTCATTAACAGCTCCGGTCATTTCGGGCGGAAAATTAATAAAGGTAACTTATTTATAGTAAACATTTTAATAGATCATGGAGGATATAGTTTATACACTACTGTGAATTTAATTAACAAGAGTGAAAATTAATTAAAAAACGAAGCTAAAAGCTTAATTATTAATTGAGTTTTAATTTTCTAAAATGTAAATCTTTTTTTTAATTTTCGGTGCAGTTATTCAATGACTTATGCAACAAAGCCACAAAAAATTGTAAAAATATAAATCTATCTTATTGATAATTTAAAGTTAATTTGTTAATATATATAAATATAAAAAGTTTAAATTTTATTAATTTAATAATGATAATAATTTCTTTAATTATAATAGGATAAAAAAATGTCTACATCATTATTGTCTTCATCAAGTTCTGCTGCTTTGACAGAAAGATCCCAGGCGGCTGTATCTTCTTATTCTTCAAGCTCCCTAATTCCAAAATATCAGACTGCGGCAGCTCAGGCATCAACACCACCTTTCTCCAAACTAAAAAAGTCTTCTTCATCAAGAGATCTAATTTCAAAGCATACTCTTTCATATGACACTTCTCTTGAACTAAGGACACATATTGTAGCTGCTAAAAATTTTTTAGTAACAAGAGACCTCTTTAGTTTCTTAAGCTATCTTGATTCCAACCTGGGAAAAACTATATCATTATCACCGTCAAAGCCCAAATCATTACACCAAAGATCTAAATCTTCTACTACAACCGTAAGATATCATAGTCCCAATGGAAAAATTTTCAGTTTTCTATGTAAAGATGTCTTTATGCACATTTTTAAATTTTTAACAGACAAAGATTTATCTGCTATGGCAACAACAAATAGATATGCTAATGATCTAATATGGAATCCAACAAAAGATCAGATTCTTCAAAATGAATCTTATCAAAGTTTTTTTGCTCATGTTTTCACTTCGCGATCAACACTGTCCACAGAGCTTGTGGCATCGTTGTATGAAAGTATACAGTCTAGATTCGGCTATATCGAAAATGACGAGCTAAGTTTGGTTAAAGAATGCCTTGCAAATGGTTATCTTGACGTTGCATATGTTCATTACAAAGCAAGATTTAAACAATTAAAAGAATTATCGGCTATAGAGTATCTTAATAAGGTATTAGTCGCTGATTTAGGAGCATTAACTGAAGAAAAAATTAAAAGAATTGGGCAAAAATTTAAAAGAGAAGATCTAAGTGAGTTATTGCAATTAGGCAGACGTAGAAATCAACACACCAAAGAGATAGTAACTGAAGCGGTAAAAAAAGTTAAAGACATGGCGGTAATTCCACAATCCGGACAGAGGGTAGATCTTGAACAAAGGAGTTGTCAAACATCTACTATTGTAGTGATTTTCTGTATTCTGCTTCTTCCTTACTTACTTAAACTACTAGTCAATCACCTAAAGAACGTGAGATAAAAGGGGACTTATATCTTTTGTGTAACGTTAGCCGCGATGAAAAAACTTCGAATTTTTCAAACAATTAGTTAGACATTCAGATGCTTTTGGACTATTTCCAGCTGGCCATCCTCGACAAAAAATTTCATTATGATTTTGTACTTCAGAAAAAACGAGCTGAGTTTGTTTTATGTATAGTTCCGAATTACTTTTATCCTTTTCAATTAAAGCTCTCGTTGAATAAATAATAGCTCTATTTCGATATTCTGATATTTTGCATGAAAAACTGCAGTATTCTAAATTTGCTCTATTTAATGTAAGTATAGTAATCTCTGGAGATGTGGGATGCCAATGATTTGGACATTTTTTCATGGAAATAGCAAGTTTTTGTGCTTCTTCTAATTTACCCTCTTTAATTAGAGATTGCACAAGGTTTAAGGTTTTTTCAGCGGTTTCCAGAAGTTTGTCTTTTACAACAGAACTTTCTGAAGATGGAGTGTTATTACTTGAACTCGATGAACTGCAAGCAGTAAAACATGCTGAAGACGAAGACATTAAAACCTCACATTAATTAAAAACATTTATTTATGGCTCGCTTCCCGCACAAACTGCAGTATTAGCTGTAAAATCCATACATTTTTTCCTTAAAAAAGCTAAAGGATAAAACTATATAATATTGGTTTATTTTTTCAAACCGTTTTTGATCGCGGTCAATGCTTCACAGAGCTTGAATAGTACTATATTAAAATGCTTATCGCCAATAGCTTAAATTATTAATATATTACAATTAGTTGTTTAATTTAAATAATTAATTTGTTATAATAATTAATGTAATAATTTTTTAACTATATGTTTATAGGAGTAATAAAAAATGTCAGTTTCAACAGTAAGAGATCCTCATTTTGAGCTTTATGATTTTAATGATAACGATGAAGAAGAATCAGTATTTGTGATTAATGATAAAAAAGGCGAGCTGGACGATTCAGATCATTTTTACGATTATTTAAAGTTTTGGGAAGATCCAGCTAATACTGCAGTACTGGTAATGTTTAATGATTCAGCTACTGAATCAAATAGAAGCAGAGCTCTTGATACTTCAAAAAAATGCGTTAAATGTTCCGACATAATTATTAAAGATTAGGCGTACTTTGATATAAAGCAACGTCTGATAATATATGTTATGTTATAATAGACTTTAACTTATTAAAAAAAATTAAAATCTGTTACAGTCCCTTTATTTGTAACAGAAGAAGGAGAAAAATATGACTACCGTTGCCTCCTCTACTGATCGAAATTTATGTTATATCTGTGGCAGACCAGCTTTTTGCGAGCAAGATAAAGTTGGTGCAATAAAAACAATCGTTTTTGATAAAACTTCAGCTGCAAAAATTTACCTCTGTTCATGTAAATGTTTTAAAGTTTACAGAGTTTTTGCTCAATTAGACCCTAAGGATGATGTATTGAACAATCCACTATTAAAAATACTCGAAAGATATTCTGAAAAACACTGGCATCCCAAAAAGAAAAATACTAAGATGATTTTTACCCCCGTCGGAGCTAGAAAAAACAAGTTAAAATTTATGACAAAAAAAGCTCCGCTTCCTACTGAGTCAAAAGAAGAAAAAAAGAATGTAGCTCTTAAAAAAATATCCAGCACATCTAGCAATTTTGCAATGATATATTATATAGATGAAAATATCCCATCTTAGAAAAAAACTTTCAAAAAGCATCATAAGCTACTAAAAGTCTTGGTTTAAAAAAAAGAATATGCAATTAATAAATGGTTTTTTATATTGAAAAGAAACACTGCCTGTAAATTTTTTGGAGGAAAATGAAAAAAAACCTTTTATTGACGATTTTTTTATTAATAGTTTCATTTGGATTTTGCGGCGAAGAAAAAAACTGCAAGCCATGTGTTAAACAAAAAACTGACTGCGAACAAAAATGCGAGTGGGTCATGGAAGATTCCCCTCCATGCGACTGCGGATATAATTGCACTGCCAGAACAAATGCTAAATGCGGATGGAACTTTTATTTAGACGCAAGTTTTATTTACTGGCAAGCAAGAGAAGATTTAGACTTCAATAGAACTTTTTCACAAAACAATTTTATCCCTTCAATAACAGAACAAGAAAACCTCTGGGAATTTGATTATAAGCCAGGTTTTAAAGTTGGTTTTGGAGGCTATTCAAATCATGATAACTGGGATTTGCAGTTTAAATACACAGGATTGAAAACAGAAAATAAAATGCATATCGCTTTAGATGTAAGCAATGTTGATAATAGCAACATTTCTAATTTTCTTATTAACTTCTGGGATTTTGGAGGACCTCAATCTCTTGTCCCCCCAAGCATTCAAAGTGGTGCTATTTCTGCCGAAGAAGCTGTTTGGAAGTTACACACTAACTTAATGGATGGAGATGTGGGAAGAAGTTTTTTTGTTGGAACTAAGCTTGTCTTTAAGCCCTTTTTAGGACTGAGAGGAGGATGGATAGATCAAAAATATCGTTCTACAATCACAATTTATGATCAAGCTAATGTTTCCGGAGGAGTTACTGCAAAGGGTTTTGGCCGCTTTAAAACTGATTCATGGCTAATAGGCCCAAGGCTGGGTGTTAATACAAATTGGCTCATAGGCAAGGGATTTAGGTTTTTTGGCGATAGCGCTTTTGGCCTTTATTTTCAAAAGTTCTCATATAGTGGCAAATTGTTCCCTGTTTTCTCTTCTTCAACAACGAACACAGGAATTTTAAAAACCAGTCTCTCTAAAAGAGAATCTCACATAACACCAAACATTGATTGCGCATTAGGTTTGGGATGGGGATCTTATTTTAATGATAAAAGATGGCATCTAGATTTTTCAGCAAGTTATGATTTCTTATTTTTCTGGAGTCAGAACGTTCTGGAAAAAGGTGCAGCCACTGTATATATATATCAACCCCTTAGACCTTCTGGGAACTTAATGTTCCATGGTCTAACAATCACTGCAAAAGTAGATTTCTAAACAATAAATTTTCTTAAAAAATAAAAATCCAAGTTAAAAGCTTGGATTTTTATTTTTTTCAAAACAGCTCTGTTTTTTCGCAGATTAAGATCTTGAATGGTTGAACTGGAGAAGCTATAATCCAGTTTTAATAGCTGAAATACAAATAAAACAACATGCAGCCTTAAGAAAGATATTGAAATGAAAAATTTAAGAATTTTTTTTCAAATTTTATTAATGCTTTTTCTTATTCCCTGCCTGATCTATGCAGAAAAAACTCATCTAGAGACTTGTTACAAAGAAGACAAAAATAATAAAAAGAATGGAGAACCTGTTCCCCTCGGAAATTTTTCTCTTCCCACCTCTCAGCAGCCGGGCCCTTTAGTTAGTTTTGGACAAAATATCCTTGATAAAGGACAGGCGCAAATTTTCTTATTTGCCGATGCATTCATTGGAAAGAATAGTTACTTAACTGACATTTTCCCCAGTGTTTTATACGGAATCACTGATGATCTTTATTTTTTCTTCAGTGTCCCCTTTTCACCCGGCAATAAAGATAGAGATAATCATTCCTCCGGTTTAGAAGACATTTTCGCTCAGCTGGAATACACATTCTATCTTAAAAATTCATCTCATTCTGTAGATCAGGCAACTATCGTTGCCAATGTAACATTCCCCTCAGGTTCTGTCTCGAAAATTCCACCAACTGGATTTGGATCAAACAGCTTTTTTATAGGAGCAACTTTCAATCATATGGAAATAAACTGGTTTTTCTTTACCTCTCCCGGCGCAATATTAACTACATCTAAACATGGAACAAAATTCGGAAATCAGTTTTTATATGAATTTGCACTTGGAAGAAATATCTCAAGTCCACCTGGATGGATTTTCGCTTGGATGGTTGAACTCGATGGCCTATATTCCTGGAAAAATAAATTCCACGGCATCAGCGATCCGAATTCCGGAGGCAATATAATTTATATTACTCCTTCTATTTGGATTTCCTCAAAAAGACTAATTTTACAATTCGGTCCAGGATATCCGATCATTCAACATTTGTTCGGAAATCAGTCAAAAAAGTTTCTGTCCTTTGACTTTAATTTAGGCATTACTTTTTAAAAACCATTTAAAAATGGTCAGCTTTGTCTAAAGAAAAAAATAATTTATGAAAAGAACTCGTCGAGTATGAATCGATCATTCTGGAGAAAGGAAAAAGTGAATAAATATAATGCTATTTTTTTATGGGAAGTTGCAAATCTTTTGCGAAGGAATAATCAATATACGAACATTCATCTGTCTGTATATATCCTTTTTCTTTATGTGAAAGGTCATATATTTTTTTAATTCCCAACTCTTTACAATAAGATAGGATAAGTTTAAGAGTTTCTTTTTCGCGGTCATCGAATACCCTCCAATCCGGTTCGCATAGCGATTTGTACTCTAGATTCTTGTCTTCTTGTAAAAACCTTTTGCTAATAAGGGCATCGTATATTGCATCGTATCTTTCCGGACAAGGTCCAAATTTTAATGGTCGATATGAAATTCCTGTGAGGCTTACTCCGTAGTTCTTAAAATGAAGAAAATCGGTATAGAAAAGTATTTTGTTCAAGAATAGTTTTGAAGTTTTTATTTTAGAGACAAAGTATAAAATTGTATTTTTAATAATTTGAAAATTAAATTTTCTATACCCGTTAGAGCTGTTTGGTTCATTTTGTTCCCAATACACATTTAAATAATTTATTTCAGCTATGGCAGCATCGCATTTTAATCTTATTAATTCATCTTGGCTAGCATCTTGAATGTAATAAGTCTCCCACCTTTTTATGCTAGCTTCTCCGACGCTTAAATAACGTGCAAATGATGCTTGAGACATTCCTAACTCTTCTCTATAGGCTACAATTTGAGAAGAAGTAAGTAAGTCATGCAGTTCTTTATATTTGTCTGATGCTGTCTTTCGGAGGATGTTCATTTGTTCTGTATTCATGAGAGGAGAATGGCATTTTGCACATGTCATACATGGTACAACAACTTCTATCTCTTCCTCTTTTATAGAGAGTGTGAAGCGAACTTTTTCTTCAACGAATTGGTCATTGTTACATTTTAAACATTTCATAATTACTTCTTAATAAATTTGCTTTCGTGCAGAGAGACATAATAAAAAAAACCATCTCTAACCGAAAATTTTAAATACATAGTTTTATTTAAAAGTGAACTGACCCAGCAAAAAGCCCACAGTTCATGTCCTGTACCTTGGGGTTCGTAATTAATTTTTGGTGGATGTGCCCTGTGTAATCTTTCGCAGTAAGTTCATTCAATAGGCAGATAATTAAATCCCATACTTCATTTGTGTCGCCTATGCCAAGTTCCATTATTTCTCCTACTACCTTGGATTGATTGGCAAATACAGCACAACCATTTTGCAAAGCTTCCTTAGCTTCTTTAAGTCGATGATCAATTTCTCGGTATGTAGGCCTTTCCACTTCTACTCTTTTAATTGTACTAAATAATGGTATCATATGATACTAAAATAATTTATTTAAAACAAAAAAAATATTATATAAATTTAAAAGATTAGTCTTTAGTTCTTTAGAAGATGACTCTATATTTGTTTTTGCAAAAAAATTTAAATAAATTTAATTTTTAATGTCATAAAAATATGTCATTTCGACGTTTTATAACTTATTTTTCATCTAATTTTAATAAAACTTAGCTTTAATTCTTATTTTAGAACTTTTAGAAAATCCTAAAGGTTTAAGGAAATGGTATTATGTAGAAAAATACCATGATAAAATGACAAAAGCTTCCAGCTAAAACAAAAAGATGCCAAATTGTATGAAAATAAGAAATTTTCTTATCGATTGCAAAAAAGATTATGCCGCAGGTGTAAAATACCCCGCCTAAAATAATCCACATTAAGCCGTGTATGGAAGCAGCCTCATAGATAGGCTTCATAGCAAATACTATCACGTAGCTCATGAGCAGATAAAACAGCATAGATAAAAAAGAAAAACGGGTGCCGAAAATGAGTTTAAAAGCGATGCCCAAAAGGCAAAGAGCGCATTCAAAACCAAATAAGGTCCAGCCTAACGTTCCTTGGAGGAGCACAAGAGTAATCGGCATATATGTCCCTGCAATTAAAAGGAAAATACACATGTGGTCCAATACTCTTAAGACCTTTTTAGCTTTAATATGTGGAATTGAATGATAAAGAGTGGAAACTGAATATAATATTAAAAGAGAAGATCCATATAGCGAGCAACTTACAATGTGCCGAGTTGATCCTCTGCTTATGGAACTTTTGAGCAAAACAAAAAAAGCGATGATGCTTAACAAAACACCTATTCCATGTGTAATGGAATTGGCTATTTCTTCTTTAATAGTTTGATTTGTAATTGATACTTCTGTTGTTTTCTTTTTAAAAATCATATTTTAATTAACCTATGGCTTTGAGTATGGACTTAAGTCCATATAAATGCCATCCTTTTGATCATTAAATTTTTTATTAAGACATCAAAATCATTTATTTTTTAAGCATCTTATGTTTAGTTCTTTAAAGCAATAAATCTTATATTTAATTAACATTAACTTTAATTGATTCTCCTTCGACTTTCACAGGATATGTTCGAATATCGTGCGTTTTAATATCATTCATTAATAAGCCAATATAGTTAAAAAAATGCGATATTTTTTTCGACAGAGGCTCATCAAAATGTTCCGGAACAGGGCCGCTTAAAGTTTTTCCGGTGGTGATATCAAACTGGGCATCATGCATGGGACAGGTTAAAATATAACCTTCAAGAGTACCTTTGTCCAAAGGAGCGTTCATATGACCGCACCTTCTGTCCAGTGCGTATATTTTATCATCAAAATTACAAAGAATAATTTCTTTACCGTTTACTTCAAAGGCCTTCATTCCCCCTTTAGCCAGCTCAGATTTTTTGGCAACTTCAATAAACATATCAACCTTGATTGATCTCATTTAAAGGTATCTGTTTTAAAACATCGGGATTTGTTACATCCTTATGAACATATAGACCGCACCAGCAACGCTTCATTGAATCAAAATGCTTTCTATGAAAAGCTATGCATGGACAGACTATTTTCATATCTTCCTTTCGATTTTTGACAAGACCCTGACAGGGACAATATGGTATGCCATGTTTTTGCTCAAGAAGGACTTCCTGCTCTAATAAAAATTGTACAAGATCTTCATCGGGACTGAACTTATAGCCCAAGGGATCTACGACTCGCTGAAATAAAAATCTTAATGCTTTTTTTCTAGATTCGATGTCCATTATTTTATTCCCAGAAGCTTTATATACATTTCCGGATTGAACCCTATGACAACATCTTCATCTATTTTTACCAAAGGAAAAGAATTATTTCCTCCAAGATCCTTCATCTCTTTTATCAAGCGCTCCTGATCTTTGCCTTTTGCCAAATCATAATCAACAAAATCAAAAGCTATATTATGCTCCTGAAAAAACATTTTGGTTTTTCTGCACCATGGGCATGTGCTGAGAGCATAGATGAAAACTTTTTTCATAAATTTATTCCATTTTTATACAAATGCTTCCCTTATCAATATGCCATTCATAAATAGGAACCTTAATTTCAGGGGCGTCTACAAAAACACCTGTGCGGATGTCGAACTTCCAATCATGGCATGGGCATTGTAAAATATAACCGTCCAAATAGCCTCCCATCATAGGACATGCCATATGAGCGCATTTATTGGAGATTGCATAAATTTCATTTTCCTTTTTTCGGATGAGCAAAACTGATACACCTTTTGGAAAAACAATCTTCATTGTATCTTCCTTCAGCTTCTTATCCTCTAAAACAGCGACCCAGCTCATATAAAATATTTATGCTTTTTTTTGCAGATTAAAAAATAATATCAATAATTTCAACCATTCATTTAACTTTTTTAGAAGTAATGTTTTTATAAAAAGCAGGCAGCTTCTTTATCCAAAAGAAAATAAATTTTCCCATTTCTTGGGTTCACGTGACTGGCGGGATATTCTTGACTAAGATCTTTTAATATTGTTTTAACAATAGGGGCTTTTTCTTTTCCCTTAATAAAAAAAATAATGTTTTTAGCAGAGTTTATCACAGGAAATGTAATGGTAATACGGGATTGTCCTATATCTTTTTTTTCTGTCTTTATTACTAAGCGGTCGGTTTTTTCAAACGAAAACAACGAAGCCACATGCCCGTCTGTTCCAATTCCCAAAATAATCAGATCAAAAACAGGTATTTCTTTATTTTTTAAGGAAAAGGCAGATTGCAGCTCTTCTTCATATTTTCTTACTG
>Ga0351911_1245_pt2 | contig 12453 bp, 11 predicted proteins | sample TotcelHT113001L6_FD_206871 | JGI IMG/M metagenome (GOLD analysis project Ga0351911, IMG submission 206871) | Enriched cells from coal bed in the Powder River Basin, Montana, United States - Total cells T11 rep1 HSBNCT.T11.300.1.L6 ... | reverse complement strand
AAGCCATTTTTCAAAAGTTTTTTATTTAACTCAGAGGAGATTCACGGTGAAACCCGTTGTCGCGATCATCGGCCGGCCGAATGTCGGAAAATCGTCTTTGTTCAACCGCCTCGCCCATCAGCGCAAGGCCATCGTCATCGATCAGCCCGGCGCCACGCGCGACCGCAATTACGCAGCCTGCACCTGGAATGACAAACCTTACATTCTGATCGATACCGGCGGATTCGAACCGGCGGCGACGGAGGGCATGCTCGTCCAGATGCGCGAACAGACGCAGCTTGCCATTGAAGAATCCGATATCATTATCTTTCTGATGGACGGGCGGGAAGGGCTGCTGCCGGCGGATCGCGACATCGCCGCCCTGCTGCGCGGCTTTGAGAAACCGGTCTTTTACGCGGTGAACAAGATCGACGGGTTGAAGCAGGAAACCCTGTCCTATGAATTCTATCAACTGGGCATGGAAACCATCTATACCGTCTCCGCCGAGCACGGCCTGGGCGTGGGGGAACTTATGGACGAGGTGACCCGGCTGCTGCCTGAAACGCCGGAGCCGGCGGATGTGGAGGACCGGATCCGGATCGCGGTGATCGGAAAGCCCAATGTGGGCAAGTCCTCTCTGGTCAACAGGATCCTCGGATACGAACGCACCATTGTCAATCCGGTCCCTGGAACGACGCGCGACGCCATCGACACGCCCTTCACGTTCGCGGGGCGCCCCTATCTGCTTGTCGACACCGCCGGGATCAGGCGGAAAAGCCGCGTCAGCCTGACCCTCGAAAAATACAGCGTCATCCAGGCGATCAAGGCCATCAGCCGCTGCGACATCGCCCTGATGCTCATCGATGCCGAAGAAGGCGTCACGGAACAGGACGCGAAAATCGCAGGCCTTGCCCTGGAGAACGGCACGGCCTGCATCGTTGTGGTCAATAAATGGGACGCCGTCGAAAAAGACGAACGGACCATTGGAAAATATGTCAGGGAAATCAAGGACAAAATGAAATTCCTGGATTTTGCCCCGATTCTGTTCGTCTCCGCCCGGACGGGCCAACGCGTCGTGAAGATCTTCGCCGCGGTGGACTCTGTTTACAGCCAGTACACCCGTCGCGTCAGCACGCCGGAGCTGAACCGCAAGGTGCAGGAATTTCTGGCGGCCAATCCGCCCCCGCAGTACAGAAGCAGATCAAATCCTTTTAATTACGTCTCCCAGGTCGCCGTCAAGCCGCCCACCTTTGTTTTTTTTGTCGGCGACCCGCGCGCTGTCCACTTCTCCTACGAACGGTATCTCATGAACCAGTTCCGTGAGGCCCTTGCCCTGGATCAGGTCCCCCTGCGCTTCTTCTTCAAGAAAAAAAGCAAGGATAGATGATGACGACTCCGTAGAAAATCAAGAATTCCCTCCCCCTCGATGGGGGAGGGTTCGGGCTCCCCTCTCAATGCCGGCACCATATCAAACGACTTCAATGACCACGGGCGTGATATTGGCGATATTGTCTGAAACGGGGCAGCGGCGCTCCACTTCCTGAATAAAATCCTCTTTTTCTTGCTTGGTCATGTCCGCATCGATATGGAGTATCACTTTGATGCCCGCAAATCCGGCCCGGTTTTCCCTGCTCTTGCCCAGCAGCGTCTCCAGATCGAACGCGCCTTCCACTTTAATGACCATTCCCTTGAGCGGGATCCGCTTCTGCATGGCGACGATTCTGGCGACCGTGCCGATGCAGCCGGCCAGTGCGGCAAAAAGATACTCAAGGGGGGTCGCGCCCGCATCTGTCCCGCCGCCTGCCTTCGGCTGGTCAACAACCATGAGATGCTCCCCGGCTTTCACTTCAATCTTGAACTTTTCATCCAGCTTCGCCTCAACACTGATTGTCTTCATTTTTGCCATGGTCTTTCCTCCTGGGATGATTTTACTTCAATCGATTGATTTGATGTGGTAATGACGGAAGCGGCTGTATAGCACAAACGGCACTGTGTGTCACTGGATTAATGGCCATTCATGGGGACGGCATTCCGCACACACAAAGAAACATCCCGGATCTTAATCTCTGAGCCTTGCATAACCGGTTCAAAAATGGTTTGCAAGCGGCGAATAAAAGATTTTTCGCATTTCCAGGAATTAGACTAATAAATTGAATTCTAAAATATTTAAGCCTTATTATATTTGTCGCGAAAAAGATTCCGAGCCGCGGCGAAGCCATTCGTCAAAGGTTTCAATCTGTGATTAACATCAACAATATTTCCCTGTCCTTCGCCGACCGCAAGATTTTCGATGGCATCACCTGGCTCATTCCGGAGAAGAGCCGGATCGGCCTTGTCGGGGACAACGGAACCGGCAAGACCACCCTGTTAAGAGCGATTATGAGAATGGTCGATCTCGATCAGGGCACCATCGAGATTCCGAACCGGAGAAACCGGACCATCGGGTATCTGCCCCAGGATCTGATTGAACTGGAACCCCTGCCGCTGATCGACTATTTGCGGATAAAAAGCGGTCTGGCCGAGATTGAACAAGCCCTGAAAAACGATGAGAAGCGGATGTCCCTGTGTGATCCCTCTTCCGACGAATACCTGACCATTCTCAAGAATTATGAAATTGCAGCGGCGCGCCTTCAGGCTCGGGAAGGCTACCGGTTCGCGGCGAAGGCCAAACAGATTCTGAGCGGGTTCGGGTTCCGGGAAATGGATTTCTCCAGAAACTGCACGGAATTCTCCGGCGGCTGGAAGATGCGCATTCTCATCGCCCTGATCCTGCTGTCCGACCCGGATATCATGCTGCTGGACGAGCCGACCAATCATCTCGATACGGAAAGCATGGAGTGGCTGGAAAGATATCTGAAGGACTATCCGGGCACGATCCTGACAATTGCCCACGACCGCGTCTTCCTTGATAAAATCGTCAATCAGATCGCGGAATTATCCAATCATCGCCTGACCGTCTACAAGGGAAATTATTCCTACTATCTGGCGGAAAAGGAGCGGCGGCTCGAAGCGCTCAAAAAGCAGATGGCCCTCCAGCGGGCGGAAATCAAAAAGACGCAGGAATTTATCGAACGGTTCCGTTTCAAGGCCACCAAGGCGAAGCAGGTCCAGAGCCGTCTCAAGATGCTGGAACGCTTTGAGATCGTCGAACTTGAAAAAGGCGAGAAGCGGGTTCACATCCGGTTCCCGGAGGCGCCGAAAAGCGGCCGGGAGGTGGTCGCCGTGCGGCAGATTTCAAAGAACTACGGAGACCTGAACGTTTTCAGGGCGATCGATGTGACGATCCAGCGAGGCGAAAAAATCGCACTGGTCGGGGTCAACGGGGCGGGGAAATCCACGCTGGCCCGGATTCTGAGCGAGACGGAAGAGCCGTCTTCCGGGCAGGTCCAATACGGCCTCAATGTCAGCCTGGCTTTTTATTCTCAGGAAAGCGCCCAGAATCTGGATTACCGGCGCAGCGTCTGGGACGAGGTCCGCCTGACGGGAACCCGCAGCAACGACCAGGAAAGGCGGAATCTGCTGGGCGCTTTTCTGTTCTCCGGGGATGATGTGTATAAGGAAATTTCCGTTCTCTCGGGTGGAGAAAAGTCCCGGCTGGCGCTGCTTAAAATCCTGTTGCAGGATTCCAATCTGCTGATCCTCGATGAGCCGACCAACCATCTGGACCTGAAAACAAAGGACATTTTCCAGAACGCCCTGTTGAGTTATACGGGCACGGTCGTCATCGTCTCCCATGACCGTTTCTTTCTGGACCGCCTGGTCCACCGCGTGATCGAGATCCGGGACGGCCGGTCTCATGAATATCTAGGAAATTACTCGTATTTTATTCAGAAACGCGGCGAGATGGCCCAATCCGGTGCGGACGATATAGCAACCCTCCGGGCAGAGAACGGCCCGCAAATCGGCACCGCTGATCTCTTGTCCGGCAAGAAATCATTCAAAACAAGGGAAACAAAACGGCTTGAAGCCGAGGAGCGCAACCGGCTTTCGCGCATCACGCGCGATTTGAAAAACGAACTGGCGACGCTGGAGGACCGCATTGCGCGCCTGGAGACAAGAAAAGCCGAAAATGAAACAGTGCTTTGTGCCCCGGACATTCACAGAGAACCGCATAAAATCAAGCAGCTAAACAACGAACTGGCCGATCTTGCCCGGGAGCTTGAACCGCTTTATGCGGCCTGGGACCGCACGACCGCCGAGATGGAAATCGTCTTGCAGACAGCAAAAGGTCCACCGTGACAACCTTCACGGAGGGCCTTCGGTGTTAACGCTCAGGCGCCGTCCAGACCCGCGCTTTCCCTGTTCCTATACCAGGAAACCGGGTCGATCATGAGCTCTTCGGCGTCCTTCAGGGACACGTAATGCTCATGTTCAATATCGGCCAAAAGATTGAAGAACGCCTTTTCTCTGGGATCCGTGCAATCATCGCGGAGCTTGGCGTAAAACACGGCACCGTTGGCTTCAAAATCAATGGCTGTCCGAATCGCTTTCAGGTCGTCGGCATCGCCTTTTGGCATCCGGGAGGCTTTTTTTACCATATCCTTGAGGATCATAGAAACATTCGCCTCCTTGACTTTCAGGGGAACGGTCTCCGGCCATTTTTGCTGTTTGCTCCAGCTTTCATGGAGTTGTTTCAATCGCTGGTAGTGTTCCAGTTCTTCCGCTGCAATCTGCGCAAACATGGCTTTGCCCGCGGGATTATCGGTCCTTTCGGCATTCTTGAGATAGAATTCATGCTCTTTCATCTCGTTGGCAAGCGCAACCTCCAGGGCATTCAAACGATTTTTCATGGATGATCTCCTCTTAATTGTTCATTATGAATATTTGCCGGGGAAATTGGGTTTTCGTTTCTCCTTCTGGGCACGGATCCCCTCGCGGGCATCCAGGCTGGCAAAAATCGGCAGGCCGATTTCCAGCTCCTTCTTGAACGCTTCGGCGTAAGACAGGTCCTGACTTTCCCGGAAACAGCGGATAATGCCCTGAATCGCCAGGGGCCCGTTTCCGGAAATTCTCTCGGCCATTTCCATGGCCGTTTTCATGAGGTCTTCCCGCGGTACCACACGATTGAGGAAACCCCACTCCAGCAGCGTTTTTGCGCTGAAATTGTTGGCCGTGAGCAGGATTTCGAGTCCCCGGCAGGGGGTCAGCGTCCGCGGCAGGTAGACGTTCGAGCCTCCCGTGGGCATGATTCCCAGGCTGGCTTCGCGCATCTGAAAGACCGCGTCTTCCGAGGCAATCCTGAGATCGGCGCCCATGATCGTTTCAAAACCGCCCGTCAGGCAGTACCCGTTGACTGCCGCAATAACCGGTTTTTTCACGATACTTGGCTTCAGCATGGCTTCGGCCACATGCGGACCGACTTTGGACAGCCAGCGTTCCGCCTCGGTCTCCGGCGCCCGGATCCCTGTCAGGATCGGAATGGCCGTCCGCAGATCCATCCCGGAGCAGAAAATGTCCGGCAGGCAGGAATAGAGAATGGCCACACGGATGGATTCATCCGCGTTGATATCCTGCCAGGCCAGATGCATGTCCATCAGGATCTGGGGATCCAGGGCGTTTTTTTCGTTCGGCCGGTTCAGTCCGACCTTTGCGATATTGCCTTCCTTTTCATAAACCAATCCCATCGTTTTCTCCTTCTTTCATCGTTATGGCATTGACAGGCGCTGCCTCGCAAGGCAGGCTTCACGATGATCCCGCATCGGGATCAGGATGCCTCATTTTTTCGAGTTGTAACAAAATTATCCGGCAACCTCAAGAGAAATAACGAAACCGGGAAGGAACAAAGGAACGAGGAACAAAGGGATCAAGAGTCCTGATCGCTATCCGGCGACAGGGCCTTTTGATATTCCTTCAGCAGAAAATCCCTGCTGACCCCATGATCGATAAAATCCCATGGCAGGAGCTCTGTCGGCTCCTTCTGGCGGTAGACGTAGAAATCGGGAGGGGGCGCACCGGCTTTCAACGCGCGGGGCCAATTTCCGCCTGCCTGATGAACGGCAAGCAGGATCTTGCCCACCCGCCGGTCGCCCAACGAGAGAAGCGCCTGAATGTAGTTCCATTTCGGGACATCGTGAATAACATTCACACCAGGATCGCGGCGAAAGGCCTTTTCAATCTGCCGGACTTTCTTCTGCACGCTCTGAACCGATGCAAGCGGGCACCATTGAAAAGGCGTTACCGCTTTCGGAATAAACTGATTCACGCTCAGCGTGATGCGCCGGAAAGGTTTTTTTTCGGCCGGGCGCCCGAGGGCTTGCTTTTTGATGTCGCCCACGAGCCGGATCAGGGCATCAATGTCTTCGTCCGTTTCCGTGGGCAGACCGACCATGAAGTAAAGACGGAGGTTCAAAAGGTCATGATCCGCCAGCAACGAAACGGCATCGAAGATCTGCTGCTCGCCAAACCCCTTGCCGATGACATCCCGAAGACGCTGGGAACCCGCTTCCGGCGCCAGGGAAACCGTCTCGATGCCGCCTTCCCTGAGCAAGGACAGCATCTCCCCCTCCAGCCGGTCCAGTCGCAGGGAACCGATCGCGACCTGGCCCTTCTGACCGAGGATTCGCCGGCAGATCCGCTTCAAATCGGGATGATCCGAAACGGCCGTCCCGACCAGCCCGATCTTCTGTTGCGCTGCCAGCCCCTTCCGGATCGATGCCTGCAGAACCTGTTCGCTTCGGAACCGGGCGGGCCGATAGACAAATCCGGCCGCGCAGAACCGGCAGCCCCGCCCGCAGCCCCGGCTGACCTCCGTGAGGTACATGGACCCGAGCTCCGTATCGGCAGCTGTGATACATTGTTCCGTCAGGAAGGCATTGATGTCCCTGACCCATCTTTTCTTAATGCGCTCGGGAAGTGCGCCATCCACTGCCTTTCTGCCTGTAATGCGTTGATCCTCTCCATATGAAACCTGATATAAGTCGGGAACATAGGCCCCCTCAAGGTCCTGCTGCACCGCAAACAGGATCTCCCTGCGGGGCAGGCCGGACCGGGTCAGGGTTTCGTATCGGCACATAAACTCCGGCAGACTCTCTTCCGCCTCCCCCAGCAGGAAAAGATCGAAAAAATCGCACAGAGGCTCAGGATTGAGCGTGATTGAAATCCCTCCCCCGATGATCAGGGGCTGCTGTTGGCTGCGCTCTCCTGCCGGCAGGGGGATGCCGGCCAGTGTCAATATTTTCAGGATATTCGGGTAGTCGTTCTCAAAGGATACGGAAAAGGCGATGATATCAAATTCAGTCAGAGGTTTCTGTGACTCCAGACTGAATAGGGGGCAGGACCCCGGAGCAAACATCGATTCCTCTGAAGGATCCGGAAGGAATGCTCTTTCGCAAAGAAAATTCTGATCACGGTTCAGGAGGGTATAGAGGGTTTGAAACCCCAGGTTCGACATGCCGGCCCGATAGGCGTTTGGATAGGTCAGACAAACGGCCAGCCTGTCTCCCCATACCTGTTTGAGGGACCCTTTTTCAAGCGATACAAGACTGCGATATTTTTCCTTAAGCGACCATGACATCTATTTATTTTCGCAAAATGTTTCCTGTGTCAAGCTTCGGCCTTTTTAATCCGCCTGCCGCCTCAGAAAGGTCGGGATTTCAAGATCAGGATTGTCGTCATCAATCATTCCCAACTTGACGACATTGGCGCCCTCCGCGGGTTTCTCCTTGTTCCGGACATAGGGGGGTACCGACAGGTCATCCCTGCGGAACCCCTGCATGCGGGTTATATTGGGAATGCCCTGCCGCCTCTGGGTCGTGTCCTCAAAGCCGGTCGCAATGACGGTTATCCTGATCTCATCGCCCATGTTATTGTCGATCACGGTCCCGAAAATGATATTGGCGTCTTCATGAGCCTCTTTCTGGATGAGCGTGGAGGCCTCATTGATTTCATGCAGCGTCATATCCGGGCCGCCTGTGATGTTAAGCAGGACCCCATGGGCGCCCTGAATGGTATTATCTTCCAGCAGCGGTGACGAAATGGCTTTCTGTGCGGCCTCGATGGCCCGGTTTTCTCCGCTGGCGGCCCCCGTTCCCATCAGGGCCAGCCCCATCTGGGACATGATGTTCTTGACATCGGCAAAATCAAGATTAATGAGGCCTGGAACAATGATCAGGTCGGAAATGCCCTTGACGGCATGATAAAGAATGTCATCTGCCTTCTTGAAGGCGTCCAGCAGGGAGAGATTCCGGCCCCCCAGGCTCAGGAGTCGTTGGTTGGGAACGGCAATCAGCGTATCGACGGTGCCCCGCAATTCCGCAATACCTTCGTCGGCCTGAAGGTTACGCTTCTTGCCTTCGAACTGGAAGGGTTTGGTCACGACGGCAACCGTCAGCGCGCCCATCTCCTTGGCCATCTCCGCGATAATCGGCGCCCCGCCTGTCCCCGTACCCCCTCCAAGACCGGCCGTAATGAAAACCATATCAGCGCCTTCCAAATGTTGCCTCATCAGATCCCGGGTTTCCATCGCCGCCATTTTTCCGACTTCCGGGTTGGCCCCGGCGCCGAGTCCCTTGGTGACCTGGGCGCCCAACTGGATCTTGATCGGCGATGACGATGCTCCAAGCGCCTGCGTATCCGTATTGGCCGCAATAAAATCGACTCCCTGAAGGTTGTAGGCAATCATGGTGTTTACCGCATTGCCACCCCCGCCACCGACACCAATTACCTTAATCCTTGCCGAAATCGCCTTCACTGGATCTGTTAATTCGAACATGGCCACCCCCTTTTAAAAGAATTCTAAAAACCATTTTTTAATTTTTTTAAGCATGTCGCCAAGGAAACTGCCTCCCTTTATCGGAGGCTCCTTTGACAGGCGTTTGCTGGCATGAAAGACCAATCCCACACCCGTTGAATACATGGGACTGTTGACCACATCGGTTAGGCCGCCGAAGCCGACCGGATTCCCGCGCCGGACCGGCATGTTAAAAATATGCTCCGCCAGCTCTGTAATCCCTTCCATCAGGGCAGTTCCTCCTGTCAGAACAATGCCGGCGGCCAGGATATCCTCATAGCCCGACTTCGCAATTTCCTTATAGGCCATGGTGAGGATTTCCTCCATGCGCAGCTCAACAATCTCACACAATGTCTGACGGGATATTTCCCGTGGCTCCCGGCCGCCCACACTGGGAACTTCGATGGTTTGATCCTTGGAAATCAGTTCACCAAAGGCGCAGCCGTATTTAATCTTGATCTTTTCCGCCTCCGTCAGAGGGGTACTCAGTCCCGTGGCGATATCACTGGTCAGATAATTGCCGCCGACCGGCAAAACGGCGGTATGCTTGATGCTGCCCTCCTTAAAGACGGCGATATCCGTCGTCCCGCCGCCGATATCGATCAGGGCAACACCAAGATCTTTCTCATCATTGCTGAGCACGGCCTCACTGCAAGCGATTTGATTGAGGATAATCTCGTTGATTTCCAGACCTACGCGATTAACGGATTTGACGATATTCTGGATGGAGGTGATCACGCCCGTGACAATATAAACTTTGACCTCCAGCCGGACACCGGACATCCCCACGGGGTCCCGGATACCGTCCTGATCGTCGACAATATAATTCTGCGGCAGGGTATGGAGAATCTCCCGGTCCGAGGGGATGGCAATCGTTTTCGACTGTTCGATGGCCCGTTGCTTGTCTTCCTCATCCACCTCGCGCCCCTTGACGGCAACGATGCCCAGAGAGCTCTGCCCCTTGATATGGCCGCCGGCAATCCCGGCATAGATGGAGCTGATTTCGCACCCGGACATATGTTCGGCCTCATCGACAGCGCGCTTGATCGCCTCTACGGTGCTGTCAATATTGACAACAACGCCCTTGCGCAAGCCCTCGGAAGGATGAGAACCGATTCCAATAATGTCAATGCCCTGCGGTGTCATTTCGCCGACAATGACACAGGTCTTTGTCGTTCCCAGATCCAACCCTACAATGACATTTGATTTTCTTGCCATACGCCTATTCGCCTTCCCTTATGTTCTGTAGCCTTTTGCCGGCAGTCCCGGTGCTGCGGGCGCCAGGATATGCCGTTTCTGAACCGTAATTTTCGCCGGATCCGCCAAGTCAATCATCACGTACTTCAGATCGATGTTCCTTTTTCCCAGATCGGCCAACACCGGCTTGAGCCGTTTGATCTTATTGTCATAGTGATCAAATCCCAGCCGCAGACAAAGGCCGCCGTCCGTAAAGATGGAAAATCCGAGAATCTCATCCCCGTTCACCTCGGCGATGGATTTAAACGGAAATAATGATTCCGCTGTTGACAAATAGCGGAACAGCTCGATGGATTTCATCAGCAGTTGCTGGTTCAGCCGGCCCTCTCGGTGACAGCCGGTCAGCGCGGTGAGATCCGATCCGTCACCCGCTTCCAGTTTTTTGAAGACCAGCCCCTCCGCATCCATAAGGTAAAAGCCGTCGTCTTTTTTCAACAGCGCGATGGCCGTCCGTTCACGAACCTCGATCACCAATCTTTTCGGCAATTCACGACCGACGAACACATCCTTGATCCAGGGATTCTTCCCGACGCGATCCCGGATCACATCGGCATTGACCGCAAGAAGGTTCTGAGCCGGCTTCAGGCCGGCCAGGGTAAGAACATCCTTTTCCGTCAGTTCTTTCACACCCCGCACGTTTGTTTCGCGGATACTGAAATAGGGAGTGCTCATGATATGAGAGTAGCCCCCAATCAGCAGCGCCGTGATCACCAAGATGATGGCCAGCAGCAACGATGCCTTGAGAAGCTCGCTGAAAATCTGGCCGGCCCGACGTTTCAGTCGATGATAATGGGTCGCGATTCTGGAGTGGCGGATATTTCCCACGATTTACGACTCCCCGATGATCCGGACTTCTGTTTCCAGGATAATCCCTGTCTGCTTGAGGACCTCTTCCTGCACGCGCTCGATGAGCGCCAGGATATCGTCCGCTTCGGCACCGCCTGTGTTGATGATAAAATTGCCATGCCTTTCTGATATTTTTGCGCCGCCGATCTGCATTCCCTTGAGTCCGGCCGCTTCGATCAGAAGGCCCGCGGGTTTGCCGGCCGGATTCTTGAAGATCGACCCGGCACTGGGATAGTCCAATGGATGCTTCTGCCTGCGCCGGTCCATGATGTCGTCAATCCTCTGCCGGATGTTCCGAGGATCTCCCCGTTCAAGATAAAAAGCGGCGCCGACCACAATCGTCCCCGTCGGAACAACAAACCGCCTGTATTCAAAACAAAGATCCTTGCAAAGCCGGTCCGTCACAACGGCCTGATGGTCCATCAGCGTTGCTTTATACAGAACATCCTTGATTTCAGACCCATAGGCGCCGGCATTCATCATGACCGCTCCCCCGACACTTCCGGGGATGCCGGCACAAAACGCCATTCCCGTGAGCGCTTTATCCGCCGTGAGACGGACCAGGTGCGCAAGCAAAACCCCTGCCTGTGCATCCACCATCACATGATCCTGATCCTCCTTCCCCCACGTGATGCGGCAAAGGTCTCTCATCGCAATGACGGCGCCCCGGTACCCTCCGTCCCGAACCAGCAGATTGGTCCAGTTGCCCACGACCAGGAAGGGACAATCTGTTTCTTTGAAAAAAAGGACCAGTTTCCCGAGCTCTTCTACGCTCTGCGGAAAGACCAGAGCATCGGCCCGACCGCCGACGCGCAGGGAGGTGTAGCGATCGAGGGGCTCGTCAAAAAAAATCGGCCCGGTGATCATCGCTGTCAACTTCTGCTGAGATGTCCGGTTCATGCTGGTCCTTTTTCCTTCTGCCCGGCCGCCAACACGCGTTGCAGGAAAGCATCCCCGACTTTCCAGACATTGCCCGCCCCTTGCGTTATGATCACATCGGTGGGTCTGGCCATTTTCAACAGGTGATCCACAATCCCTTCGAAATCCGGGATATAAGCGACATCCGGATGGCCGCTCTGCCGGATCCCCTCCGTAAACCTGGCCGCATCCACACCCTCAATGGCCTTTTCACTGGCAGCATAAATATCCGTGATAATCAGGTGATCCGCACCCGGAAAGGCTGACAGGAATTCCTGGAAGAGTTTCTGTGTCCGGGTATAGCGATGTGGCTGAAATACGACAATGATTCTGCCTTTCCAGACCTGCCTGGCCGCCGTCAGGGTTTCGAGGATTTCCGTCGGATGGTGGCCATAGTCATCAACCACCGTCACCCCCTGGACCGTCCCCTTAACCTCCAGCCGCCGCCCCACACCCTCATATTTGAAAAGCCCTTCACGGATAGCGTCGAAAGGCATGTCCAGTTCGCGGGCCGCAGCAATGGTCGCCAGGGCATTGGCCACATTAAATCGCCCCGGAACCTTCAAAGTCACCTCGCCCAGCCGTTCCTCTCTGGCATAAACCGAAAAGACCGATACCGGACCCTGAAGGACAATGTCTTTGGCCTGATAATCTGCCGGTGAGGTCAGGCTATAGGTGATCGCCCTTCGTTTGATCTCCGGCATGATCATCTGCACATGGGGATC
>Ga0351911_1242_pt1 | contig 12981 bp, 13 predicted proteins | sample TotcelHT113001L6_FD_206871 | JGI IMG/M metagenome (GOLD analysis project Ga0351911, IMG submission 206871) | Enriched cells from coal bed in the Powder River Basin, Montana, United States - Total cells T11 rep1 HSBNCT.T11.300.1.L6 ... | reverse complement strand
TCGACAGAGGTTGGAATATAATCGGGGTGTCCGGCTCGGCGGCGGCGAATCCTTCGGCTGTTACGATAACTTTCGGCGGAGAAACAATATCGCTTTCAGAAGCCGCGACAAGGGGAATCGTCGCCAAGTCGATACTCGAGTTCGACGGCGCGGAGTATAAGCCCGCCGCTGAGCTTCTTCCGTTCCGCGCATACCTCTTGAGAGCGTACAACGGCTGTCTTTTGAATCTGCCGTGACGCTTGCGGCGTTGTAGGAGCGACGCGCGACATCATTAAATTTAACGCCGTGTTATGGCTCTGTCGGCGGATTCAAATTTTGTTGAGATTCTGAATAAAGGTTGATCCTATGAGAACAATACTTGCGGCAATGGCGCTGACGGCGTTCGCATGTTCCCTCGCGTTTGCCTCAAAAAGCGTCGAGACGGAAAAATACCTCGAAGAAATAAAGATAACTCATGAGTTGCTAAGAGGGCTTGAATACAAGTTCGAGCCGCAGGTGGAGATTATAGGCTCGCGAGAGGCGGGAAAGAGCGCGACAAGGCTGTCAGGCCTCCATTTCCCGCTGGCGACCGGGCCGGATGGGAAGGCCGCGCAGGAAGCATGGAAGTTCCTGCGCCTGATTCCCGAAGGGAGCGACCTGCAGGGCGCGATTGATGGATTCGCGCGGGCGGGCGCAAGGGCGTACTACGACCCGGAAAACCGCGCGGTGGGTCTGGCGAACGACCTGACGGCCCCGGGCTGGAACGCTCCGCTGATCGCCAAGACGATGGAAGTGCTCAAGATTGAAGAGCCTGAATTCGCTCTAGCGAGACAGTTCGCGCTCGCGCTGCTCGACTCTAATTTCGGAATATACGACAAACTCGCGGACGCCTCTATGCCGACAGACACGAGGATGGCGGCCCTTGCGCTGTTGAACGGAGACGCCAATCTGATGCTGATGGACTATATGTTGCGAAACTACGGGGTTAAATCGACTCTGTTGCCCAACGCGGAGGGCGTAGTCTCTCAGTTTATTCCGCTCGTGACGCACATACCGAAGGCGGAGCTGGAAGCCGCGCCGGAGGCGCTCAGGAAGGACGCGGTTTTTCCGCACACGGCGGGCGCAAAGTTCGCGGCGGCCCTGCGCTCTTCCGGGGCCGGACCGCTCATGGACAGCGCGTACTTCTCGCTCCCGGTCAGCACCGAGCAGATTCTTCACCCGGAAAAGTTTTTCGAGTCGAGGGACAACCCGGTGGAAGTGGAGACGCCGGAACTGTCCGGCGCTCTGCCCGAAGGCTCTTCGAAGATATACGAGGACACGTTGGGCGAGTGGGGACTGCGCCGATTATTGGCGGTGTGGATGAAGGATGATTCCGAGGCGTCTAGCGCCGCTTCAGGTTGGGCGGGAGACAGGCTGGTCATATACAAACTGCCCGGCGGAGAGATGGCGGGCGCGTTCTTTACTGTGTGGGACTCCGCGCCGGACGCCGATCTGTTTGCAGGCGTGTTCAGACGCGCAGCGCGCGCCGCCTTCATGTCCGACGCGCATGTGGAAGTATCATCAATCGGCAGGGACGCCGTCGCGGTCATCGTTCCGCGCGCGGACATGGCCGCCGCGCTTTCAGAACTTGTCTGGCAGTCCTCCAAGATTCCCACCAGAACGCCCCCTCCGGAATTGCGGCAGCCAGACCCTGAAGCGCTCATAACTCAGTTGAGCCAGTTTATGGGTATGTTCTCCAACACGAAAGTTGCTCTGCCGCCCGCCGGAGAAGACTGGCGGGTCGAGGGCGACGTGTTCATAAACGGCAAACATAAGTACACTCTGCGAAGCCCCAGCGCGGACTGGAATTTCCAACGGTTGCATCTCGGCAACCAGTTTGTTTCGGAGTTCACAGCCGTCAACACGAAGAGCGTCGGCTCGAATTTTACCATTTTTACGTTCAACAAATACGCTCCCGGCGAACCGGAAAACCCCGTCGACGAGATGGTTGATTTCATGAAGGCGCAGATGCAGGGGTTCAAGCGAGTGGAAGAGAAGACCGTCACGGTTGCGGGCGTTCCGGCAAGGAGCGTGACTTTCACCGGCTCGATGTTCGTGCCTCTGAAGATAACGTACACTGAGGTCTTCGGTCCGGACTTCACTCATGTGATAACATGGTGGGCGGTCAAGAATAACTACGACGCTTTGCTGCCGGAATACATGAAGTTCATGGAAACGTTCAGGTTTCTTGATTGATCGGTTTGCGAATTGTCGAGCCGTACGCGGCGTCGAGCGCGGATTCCAGAGTCGAATGGGTGGCTCCCTCAAGAAAAGCGCCTCTAGCCGCGCAGTTCACGAGATTTGCTTTTCCCCTCATCTCATATTTATAGTAGTCTTCGACAACTCGCTTGAATAGATACAGGACATCCGAAGTCGCCACCGGAGAGCCGTCTATGCCGGGGGTCTGTCTCATTCTGCCATGTTTGGATATGGCGCCTTCCGCGCGGCTGCCCGAGGCGTGTGTCCGGTCCGGGGCGAACGCGAAATCGCAACCTATCAGCAGAATCGGGTCCGCCCCCGATTTGTAAGCGAAATCAAGCGCCGCCATCAGCACTGTGCCCGAAAATCGAAGCGCCCCCTTTTGATGGATTTCGTTAATCATTTTTTCGGTCTCGGAGATCGACGAACAGGCTGCAAACGAGCGCTCGGAACCGAACAAAGCCGCCACCTCCGGATTGGATGACGGGAAAAATATCAGCCTTTCTTTTTCGATATTCAACCCGCTGAAGAATCTAGATGTCAACTCCTGTGGGTCTCCGCTAACCACGAAGTCGGGCCTCAACCCGGCCAGATGGAATGAGGCGAGAGCGGAATCGACTGCGACAATCTCCGGAATCGCGGCGCGGCTTTTCAGGACGCCGAGGCTGGTGTCCAGCGAAGGCCCGGCTCCTGCGACAATGACAGGTTTGCCCGCCCGCGTTCCGAACAGTTCGGCCACTCCCCGCGTCGCCTCGAAAATTTCCCTGTTCGCCTCGATGTTGCGCTCCCGTTCCTCCGCCATAACCTCTTTGCTGGAGCCGGAAAGACGCAGATATTCAAGTATGTCTCTCAGATCGGCGGCGTCTCGCGGCAACGCGTCCACTGAGGGTTGATGAAGAAAAACGCTCATCTCGCTCGCTCCGTACAAGCTGGACAACTCCTTAATCAGTTTGCTTACAAACGGCATAAGCTCACCGCAACTACCGGCGAGCAGCTTCAGTCTCGGATTCGTCAGCAGCCCTGACAGATCGCGCGCGGACAGCGAGGCGCGGAAAACCTCCGTCCCGGCTTCCACCACAATGACTCTTTTGATATCCGGCCTTTGTTCGAGAAGCGCCTCAACGTGATACCCCAGACCGAATCCGAACACGAACGCGAACCCCGAACCGCCTTGTTTCCTGCTTTCCGCCCAGCGGACGGACTCTTTTCGAGGAAAGAACTTGCTGTGGATATAAATCTCTTTGCCGAAAGCCGAAACTCTGAGCGTGGGCGCTCCCTCATCTCGGCTCTCTTCAACGAAGACGTTTATTTCAGTTTCTATTCCGGCAGGCAAATAAATATGCCCCGCCGTCTCCAAAACCGCCATGTTTGATTCTGTCCAGTCATGCATAGCGTAATTATAAACCCGAAGGGTTAAGGATAGAACAACAGGGAATCGAAAGGCGCGCGCGCCCGGAATTGATGTATAATTCGTAAACGATAACGAGCGGAGGCGCGACGAAGATGAAACGAGAAGATTATTTCACGAATAACGGGGGCGGGCGGTTCAGATACGTCGAGCACGAGGTTGAAGGCGCGCGCGCGGTCGTGATGGGGACGCACGGGTTTGCCGAGCACATCGGAAGATACGACCACGTCGGGGCGTTTTTCAACTCCCGCGGGATGTCGTTTTACATGATGGACAACCGGGGGCACGGGAAATCTCCCGGCGCTCGCGGGCACATAGACCGTTACGATCAGTACGTGGACGACCTTCACGGATTCAGGTCGCTAGTTGTCGAGGAGAAGTTGCGCGGCGCGCCTCTTTTTCTGCTCGGTCATTCGAACGGCTCTCTCATCACCGCGCGCTATTGTCTTAAACACGCGGCGGGCGTCACGGGCGTAGTCCTTTCAGGCATTCTCGCGCGCATGGCGATGAAAGTGAATCCGCTGAAGCTAAAAACAGGAATGCTGCTTTCGAAGGTTGTGCCGAAACTGGCCATCCCCGGAGAGATTGCGCCGTCCGACGTCTGCCGCGACAAGGAAGTCGTTCGAGAGTATGAGAACGACCCGTTGGTTTTCAAGGTGAACACGCTGGGGTTTGCGGCTCAGCTTCTTTGGGCGATGGAAGACCTCAACAAACGAGCGGGCGAATTCAAGCCGCCAGTGTTGTTCCAGCACGGCGGAGACGACCGCCTTTGCTCTCCCGAAGGCGCGCGCGCGTTCCACGACAATATAGCTTCTTCTGACAAACAATTCATCCTTTACCCCGGCCTCTACCACGAGATATACAACGAATTTGAGAAGGATGAAATACTTGCGACCGCCGCAGACTGGATCGAAAAGAGACTTTAAGCATATCCTGTGTATCGTTAGTAGTCAGGGTTTTTATTTTGACACATAATCCCCTTTTTTCGCTTATGACGTTCATTGAGGTCGGCTACACTGTCTGATCGCAAACGCGAAAAAGAGAAAGGGAGACATTCAGCGAGACTTTCTCGCGATGCGTGTTTCCAATATTTTGTTACCCCGCATAGATTGCTTCCTGCGTTATTCAGATACTCATGCAACAATTTAAGAACAGGCATTATGAACTTGTGATAAATGATCTTGCTCATTCACTAGTGTGTCATACACAAGGTTATTACTTTGGCTTAATACTCATTAGTTATTTTGTGGTTAGTTTCATCTAAGATAACATACATCGCGCAACAACAACCAATAAGCAACAATAGTAGCTGTAACTAATAAATTAATAAATTAATGGCAACGTGTTGACATGCGGTTATAAAAGCGATAATCTTTCAGCCATTGGCGAACTTAACAGTATTATGAGTTGTTTTGCTGGCTGGCGTCATCGATAACGACGATAGACATCAACCGGTCGCGGACAGAACTATTTAAAGCATAAATCTATTGTATTCAGCGCGCAAAAACACGGAAAACATGACTGGAGGCCTGAATGAGAATGAGAATGCTAATGACAATCTGTGGTGTCATGTTAGGATCGGTTTTGCTTGAAGCTTCTGGAGCGCTCGCCGGGGACGTTGAGATGGGACCGGTGGTTCTGGGCTATGTGGAAAGACTTGAATATCACAGTAATGCTCCCGGCGAAAACTATTATCTAACCGGTGATTACGGGCCGGTGACATATCTGAACAACGTGGTATTCGCAACGCGCAAGCTTGACAACCACGTGAGCGGGATGCTGACATATATAAACAAGTATGATCTGGACGCGAATGAGACGGCAACACATATCGGGAATGTCTCGATATTTCATGATCGCACTCGTCACTGGCGTTTAACATATTCATTTTCGCTTGTGACCAATCCTGAACGAGCAGTGACAGGACGGGTTCTAGAAAAGAACGACACAGGGTGGGCCGGATTCGGCGCTGAGCACACCTCGAATCCCGGCAACCGGAAAAAAGCGACATGGAAAAGCGGCATAATAGCGAGCACCGCCACCGATGTGGCGGCCAGCAAGACCATTACGGGCAAGTTTGGATATCGCGCCGCGATCAACCCGAAAACAACACTTAATGCCACATACCAAGCAGTGTTCGGCTTTGCCGACCACAACGATCCAATGAGTCGCCAAGAGCTTTACGCCAACCAGATATTTCTAGCCCTTGATAGGAATATTTCCGCAAACAGCAGGCTCCAACTTGAATATCAATATATCGACAATGAATACAACGGCAACCTCGGTGATGATTCCGTGGCGCGACTGAGTTGGATGCGCTTTCTCAAAACGAAATGAAAACAAAATAATATGGGAGGCAGAAGATGAGGAAAAGAATATCTGTTATGCCAGCCGCCGTCGCCGTTTTGATCCTGTTGTTTTCAGGATATGCCACAGGCGCGCCGATGAACGCCAAGCTAGTCAGGATGCACGGCGATATAAAAACAAGGAAGAGCCAGAAGGAACAGCCCGTAGCGGCAAAAGAAGGGATGATCTTTTCCAAGGGGGCTTTTATAAATACCGGATTGAATTCAGGAGCTTTCTTGGCAATGTCAGGCAATGTGGTCAGGATCGACGAACTGACAGTTCTTTCGCTAGACACGCTTGAGTCCGAGGGCAGAACGCCTTTGTCAACGAAGATAAATCTAGACGAGGGCAGAGTGTTCGCCAAAGTCGAACGCCTCAAAGACACAAATCAGAGCTTCACGATACGGACGCCGATGGCGACGGTCGGGGTTCGCGGCACAGCTTTTGAAGTTTCGGTGAACAGCGTTTCAGTCATTGAAGGGGAGGTAACGGTCACGACCGCAGTGTCTGAGTTCGTAGTGACCGCCGGGTATATGATTGAAATCGCCCCGGACGGCACGATCGGCAAAGCGCTTGATATACCCGCCCCCGCGCTAAAAATCCTGATCGACCAAGATAAGGATTGCGTAGATATCCTTTCTTCCGCCGAGGATAAGACCTCTTCCGTCGATAAGGACAACATACAAGACAACGTGAAGGATGTGGCGCAAAAGCTGGAGATTCAAAACGTGATCGAAAACAGGCCGCCGGGCGCAGTAGATTTGCAGGTGGGCATAGACATACTTGTCGCCCCGTAATGCCGGGCACCAAAACAACAACCACCAGATCGGAATAGAATTATACTTCAATTGTTAAATTCAATATCAAATTTATTTAAAAAATTCAAATATTGTAGCAGACACGCTCCCCGCGTGTGTCCGTCATCATTTTGGCGGACAGAAGGTCTGCTTCTGCAACAAAAAAACGCGCTTTTGCGGATGATGATTATTTGTTTTTATTCTTCTTTTTCTTGATGCCGCGCTTGGATTCGATATTTCTTTTTATGTCGACCATCCTGTCTTCGCTTTGTCTCATAAACATTTTTAATTTTTTCTCGAATGAATCCTCCTCGCGGGCGTCCTGATAGCGCGGGGTCGCGCGGCGCGCGGCTCCGCTGCGTGAATCATCCGCCGCCCCTTCCTGCCCGCCGCTCTCGGATAGACCGTCCTGAGGAACGTTTTTAAGGGAAAGCTGCACCCTTCCCCTGTCGTCGATGGACACAATCTTCGCCATGACGCGTGTTCCGGGAGAAATGTGATCCGTTATCTCCCGAACGAATTCATTGCTTATTTGGGAAATGTGAACAAGCCCTGTTCTTCCATTGCGCATTTTGACAAACGCGCCGTACTTCACAACTTCGACAACAACGCCTTCGACAATAGACCCAACATCGGTCTCCATGCGATGACAGTCGCCTCCCCGCTTCTATGATAAATCGCGCAATTAGCGCCGTTTAAACTCGCTTTCTCAGTGTTGTCTATTTTGTTTAGCTGGTTCTTCGGATTCCATCGGCGCGCTCGGCTCCTTCGTCACGTCAGGCGTTATCCTTATCGGCACTTCCTTCGTGTCCATCAGGTACAACTCCCTGCGAGCGATTGCTTTGAGGTATTCCGGGTCCTGCAATCTGAGCGCTTCTTCCCTTAATTCCTTAATCCGCGCCGTTTTCATTGTGTGCTCTGTCTTTATTTCTCTGAGTTTCCGGTTCATGACCACATAGTTTTTATAATGGTAAGCTCCGAAATAAACGGTGATGTAAGAAATCAGAACAGCGCAGACCATCGACCACAGCCTGCGATTCGCCCGTTCGCTTTTTTCTCTGGCGAGCCGTCTTTTCTTCGCTTTGTCCGCGATTTCTTTCTTCATGACGCGAGCGTAAGCCCGACTTCCCCCGTCAGTCTTCTATTGTCGATTTAATCAGGTTTAACAGTGAAAGGTTCTGAATAACCTTCGCGATATCCACTCTGGATGTCTCAGGGACGAAGACAACGTCTCCGTCCTTGAGGACGATGTTTTCCTTCAGGTCGCCGAACTTCACGAGCGATTTCACATCCGAGTTGATGATAACAGGTTCTCCATCTATCACGCGTATCACATATATATTTCCAACCGCCGCTCTTCCGACAGTGCCGCCCGCCCTTCCAAGGAGGTCTAAAATCTGCGTGCCTTCCGGCACGAACATCGTCCCCGGATTCATCACTTTCCCAAGCACGATAATCTTCATCTTCAATACTGGCTGCGTGTACGGCACTATTAATGTGTCTCCCGCCTGCATCGGGATGTTGGCGCTCATGTCCGTTCCGTCCATTATTTTTCTAATGTCTAAGTATTTGACGGGTTCATCTCCCCTGAAGAGAGCCAGCTTGGAAATATCCGCGTCCGGTAGGGGTCTGGATTTTATAAGCGCGTCCAGAAGTTTCATTCCTTCGAAGTATCTGTGAGAATTTTGGTCCAGCACCGCTCCGAAAATTGAAACGGCATAGCCCGGGCGCACTCCGTAAGCCACAAATTCTATGTTGACTTCAGGCGATTCGTAATACTTGCTCATTAGTCGGATCACGAGTTCTTCAGCTTTGTCGAGAGTCAGACCTTCCACTGGAATCGCGCCTAAATCAAGCCCGTGCTCTGTGATCGGGAAAAAAAATCTTCCTGTCTCATCGACAGTGTATTCTCCGCTTATAGCAGGTTCCGAAGGCATCCTGATCATCAGCCTGTCGCCCTGCCCGATCTGTCTCGTGTCAACACCCGCCGCCAGCCCGGCGATCGCTGACAAAACAAACAACGCCGCCAGAGCCGCCGATATCTTCGCCACTATCATATCATTCACCGTTTTTTCTTGTGTTTATTCGCATCTTTAGTTTCCCGGCAACACGAATTATACAATAATTGCCGCTTCCTGTTCAATTCATCCAAAAAAAACGAATGCAGGCGACATGACGCCTTTTGTTTATAATTTCCGCTGTTTTTTCGATTATTTGCCCCTCTCAATTTAAAGTTTCCCTTGTGGATGATAAAATATAAGTAGAATGCAAATGTGGTCGATGGCGGTTGGAAACGCATATATCGGCCTTACGGCAAATAAACGACTCTCAAAGAAAAAGGGCGACCGAATGGGTGAAATCATTTTCAAAAAAAGCGGCAGCCTGATTGAAAGAAGGATCGACGGGGAAGCGATTCTGCTGGACATCAAGAGCGGCGTCTATTATGACCTGAAGGATGTCGGCGTTTTCATCTGGGAGATTTTATCCGGCGGCTCTACCGCTGGAAAAATCGCGGCGGCGGTGGCCGAAAGCTTCGATGTTGACGCCGAAACAGCCCTCGCGGACACGCTCGAACTGCTTAAAGACCTAGAGTCTGAGGGCCTGATTGTCCGGGATGCGGAGAGTTGATTTTTGATTCAACTGCCCAGACATGACCTTCACAAAAAACTGGTGGGCCGGGCGAATCCCATGCGGATTCAACTTGAGATAACCCGCCGTTGCAACCTTGACTGCGTGCATTGCATTCAAGGAGGCTGTTCCGAGATCGGCGGGGAAATGACCGCCGCGGACTATGAGCGGCTTCTGCCCCGGATGAGCGCGGCGGGCGTATTCAGCGTCAGCCTCACCGGCGGGGAGTTTCTCTGCCATCCCGAAATCCACGATATCCTAGATCTTCTGCTACGCTCCGATTTCTGGCTCGCCCTGCAGACTAACGGGACGTTGCTTGATCAGGACACGGTGGATTTTATGGCAAAGCGCAGAGAAAAAATCCGAGCTGTGGCCGTCAGCCTCTACGGGGCGACCGCCCAAGCCCACGAGTCCGTCACCCGATCTCCCGGAAGTTTCGAGAAAACCATCCGCGCCATAGACATGTTATCCGAGGCGGGATTCAGAGTCGAAGTGATATCGCTTCTTATGACCATGAATCAGGAAGAGGCGCCTCAGATTCAGGAACTGTGCCGGAAACGCGGCCTCTTCCACCAGTTCAATTCGATAATAGCGCCCCGAAAAGACGGGGAAACATCGTCCCTTGAATGCCGCCTCCCGGAAGAGTTGCTGAAAAAACTTCCCCGTCCGTGGGAGACTTTCACGGAGAACTTTATCCCCCATGAACCAGACGACTTCGCCCCGGACAAGACGCTCGACGCGTGGTGCACCATGGCCCGGACATCCGGATATATAGATTCTCGAGGCAATCTTCTTCCTTGCTCCATCATGGACCTGCCCGCTGGGAATGTGAAGGACCGACCATTTGACGAGCTTTGGCGCGACTCGGCTGTGTTCAACGCGCTGAGAAAACTTAAGATAGGGCAATTCGAGTGTTCCCGCTGCGGCCACTTCCCCACATGCCGTCCCTGCCCCGGTCTGGCGTTCCTAGAACACGGCAATATGTTTGAATCTCCGAAAGAAATCTGTAGAATAATAGAGTTGTTCCTAGGCGATAAAGAGGTGATACAAACGTGAAAAAGAATGAGAACGAAAACAAAAAGGCTTATTCAAAACCCGTGCTGACGAAGTACGGAACGGTGAAGGATGTGTACACCGGGCCGTCGTGCAAGGCGATAATGGAAGCCGAAGCGGACAAATAGAATCACGTCCGCGTCTATTGCCGCCGTTGCGACCTGTTGCCGGGAACGTCTCGCTTTCGTGTTGTGCCGCCTCAGTTTTCTACCTTATAATTAAGTCAAACTAGCCATAATCGCCGGATTTGGTTTTCGCGCGCAGTTACTACGAATCCGGAAGAAAGGAATTGACAATCCGGTCGCGACCGGCCATCAATCTATGAACAGCCTCAGGGACGCGTTGCCGGCGTCCAGAAAATTTTATGAAATCAGCCTTTTCGGCAGCCGGTTTGTGATCGACACTGATCGGCCCGATATCATGGAGACTTTTTTTGTTTCCTTTTACGGCGACGCGCACTCAGCGCAGGACGCCCCCTCGGAAAACATCTCGAAGATGTTTTATCGTCTAAGCGTCAATCACCTCCATGTGAGCGAACGCAAGCGGAATTCAACCAGCGAGCCGGTTACGATTCCGGAGCCCGGAATGGAATTGTTTCTCGAATGGGAGCCTGAAAGCGGCGCGGCTGTATTCAACATCCCGCCCGCGCCGGAAAGCCGAGTCACTCAAATCGTCTGCGCGGCGGTTTCTAATTTTATTTACCTGACTTTGTTGAGAACAGGCGTGTTTTTCTTTCACGCGTCCTCCGCCGCGTGGGACGGCGGGGCCGCTATGTTCTGCGGCCCTAACGGAAGCGGGAAATCAACCGTCATGCGCGCGGCGCTCGCGCGAGGGGCGCGATATCTTTCAGACGACGCCTGCGCGACTGCGAAAAACGAATATGGCGCGGTCGGCGTTTATCCCGGCCGCGAGGCGGTAGAAATCGCGGGTCTTTCCCCGGATGAAATCGCGCTTTTGAGAGATAAGGGTTTCAGGCCAAGCCCGCACGAAAAGTTCCTCTCGCCGCCCGCAGCCGGACAGCCGTCGCCGGTCCGAGCGATTTATTTTCTAGCCGGAATGGAAGGAAGCCCCGCCGTCAGGCCATTATCAGCGAAGGAAGCGGCGGTCAGGCTGATGAGGCTGCACAGGATGCCGATGACGGAGCAAGCGTGCGAGGCGCTTGTGCGGATGAGCGGAGACATCGCCGAACAGGCCCCCGCCTTCGAATTCGAACTTGGCGCGGACGCCGAATCAGGCCGCCGCGCGGTTTTGGAACATGTCGAGTCGATTATTTAAAACAGCGACGCTTTGCCTGCTGATATTGGGGACATGCGCTCCCGCGTTCGCCTACTCCGGAGACTTCGACGCTTTGGTGTTCGATTTTGACGTCGAGGAAAACTTTTCGGAAAAATGGGCGGCTCCGGCTCTTACGGACTACGCCATTCGGGCGGTCTCTCTGAATTCCAAAGAACGCGCGATGCCGCGCGACGCCCTTAAAAGACTCGCCTCCAGATGGGCGGCGTCAGGCAGGCGTGAAATGGCGTTTGAAACCCGCGACGCGTTGCGCCAGCACACCGGCGCAGGTTTCATCGTTGACGGCTCGCTATCGCGCGACCGCTCCGGCTTTCAGTTCACCGGCTCGGTTATCAACCCAGACACCGGGCTGGTGCGGGACATATCGTTTACCCTGAAAGAATTTGAAATAGAAGCGGCGCGCGGAGCGTTGCGCGGAACGCTGGAAACGGCCCTCGGCAGGAAGTTGCCTAATAACAGAACGGAACTCCTCGGGACGACAAGCCTTGCGGCCTCCGTCGCGCACTGGAAAGGCGTGTGGCATTACGAACGGAACGAGACCGAAAAAGCCATAGCGCTCTTTCAACAGTCGCTGTCCGCCGATCCCGCTTTCATAGAGCCCGCTCTTTCTCTTGCCAGAGCGCAAATGGACAAAGCCGCGTTCTCGGACGCGGCGGGGACCCTGAGAAAAGTCTTTTCTTCCGCCCCTAAAGAACCGCGCGCCCACTTCCTTCTCGGTCTCGCGCTTCACCTTCAGAGACAAAAACTGCTTTCTCTCGAATCCCTATCGACCGCTTCGAGCCTCGATCCCCGCAATCCCGAATACCTTTTCCAACTCGGCGTGGTTCACAAAGAATCCTTCAGGTATCCCGAAGCAATTTCATACTTTGAGAAAACGCTCGCCATAGACAAGTCGTACGACGCATGGTTTTCTCTGGCTGAGATTTACGCGACAACAAAACAGGAAAAGAAGGCGATATACAACCTCGAACAGGCAGCCGTCTGGAGCCGGGCGGGGCTGCTCAACAGGCTGAAGAACGACGCCGATTTCAACTGGCTTCGCTCGAACGCGCGTTTCCAGCTTTTAATCAAACAGTTGGAGAGACAACCATGAGGCGCGGGATACGAGCGATAACGGCTATGGCGGCCGCGGCTGTCATAGCCGCCGGGTGCGCGGGCGCTCGCAGAGTCGCCGGCCCGGCTTCGCCCCCCCCCTTCCGCCGACTCTATTCAAAGCGAAATCATCCATACGATTTCCAA
>Ga0351911_1197_pt1 | contig 13702 bp, 12 predicted proteins | sample TotcelHT113001L6_FD_206871 | JGI IMG/M metagenome (GOLD analysis project Ga0351911, IMG submission 206871) | Enriched cells from coal bed in the Powder River Basin, Montana, United States - Total cells T11 rep1 HSBNCT.T11.300.1.L6 ... | reverse complement strand
TTGCGGCTTCCTCAATCTCTTCTTTGGAATAGTTCAAGCCGAATGCGATATTTTCATTATTTTCTCCTATAAAACACCCAATTTTTCAAACTCTTGTTTTAGCTGGCTGTTTTCAGCTTTTTCAAAGACCGCATTTTCATTAAGCCAGGAAACATAGCTTTTGGGAACATCGCCCAAAGGCTTGCCTTTGTGTTTTCCAAAAGGCATAAGTTTTAACTTGTCGTTTTTGCTTAGCAGGTCCATAACTTTTTCAATGCTCAAATCATCTATCATTTTGCTAAATACTTGAGATAAGACAATTACATCATCTAGTGCCCTATGTGCCTGATTTTGTTCAATGCCGTAGATCTCTCTTAAATATTGCAGGGAATGACGCGGCAGGTCGGGACGGTATTTTTTAGCCCATTTCAAAGAATCAATGAATTGCCAGTTAGGCATGGGGACCTGGACCCTTTCAAATTCGGCTCTTAAAAAATGAACATCGAAATTGTCATTATTATGAGCAATTAAAACAGCGCCTTCGCAAAATTCAATAAAATTTTTTCCGGCTTCTTCAAAAGTCGGAGCATTTGCAACCATTTCGTCTGTAATATTGCTTATTGCAGTAGATTCTTTGGGAATAGGCATGTTCGGATTAATAAGGGAACAGAAAGTTTTATTTTCCAAAGGCTCGTAAGCGGCTATTTCGATTATCCGGTCGGTCTTAGAGTTTAAACCGGTTGTTTCAGTGTCGTAATAGATGTATCTCATTTTTATTCCTCGAAATATTTTTTAAAGCTCGATATATTTTTATACCATTCTATGAAATTTAAAAATTAATTTTAAAGAAAGATATCAAAATTCTTTTTCTTTTTTGAGTTTTTTTGCGTTTATTGTATTATGCTTATCAACTTAGGAGTTTTTTATGAAAAAATTTGCCTCTCTTTCAATATTTTGCCTTATTTCCCTTGCTTTGTCCGGTTGCTGTGGAAAATGTCAGGATGACGATGATTTGAGAACAACTCCTATTACTAATAATCCCCATATCGTTCCAAATACAGCAAGTGTATTGCCCGGTATGCCGTCTAGTCCGTCTCCTGGAACTAGATAACGCCGATTTTGAAACATATTTTTTTTTAACTTTATCGTTAGCCTGTCTTACTTATTTTTGTTAATTGGTATTTTGAAAAGCGCTTAAAACAGATTCGATGATCTTTATAGTTAATTTTCACATGTCCCTAAAGATATTTTCTTGAAAAGAGAATTAATAAGTCACGTTAGTCTTTTTTTAAGGATTGCTATAAAATTTTAAAAAAAATAATATTAAAAAAATAATTTTATAAAGGGGTTTTGTATGTTAAGGATGATTGTCTTCTGTTCGTTTTGCTGGTTATCGACTCTTCAGGGAGCAGATTTTCAAACTCCTGTTGATGTATCTATACCGGGGCAGAATAATTTAAATCCTCAGATAGCTTTCGGAGCAGGTGGAAATGCTATAGCCATATGGAGCAGTACAACGACTAATACTATTCAGGCGTCAAATACGACCGATGGAGGGATATCCTGGCAAACCCCGATAACGCTTTCTTCCGTTACCGCCGTTCGTCCTGAAGTAGCTTTTGGAGCGGCCGGCAATGCCATAGCCGTATGGAGTATAAACGATGGAATAAATAACTTCATTCAAGCGTCAAAGACAACCGACGGAGGGGCGTCATGGCAGACTCCGATAAATCTTTCTGCTGCATCGGTATCTGCTGATGTTCCTCAGATAGCTTTTGGAGAAGGCGGCAATGCCATAGCTGTTTGGCAAAGAAATGATGGGCTTACCAATATTATTCAAGCATCAAAGACAACTGATGGAGGAACATCCTGGCAAACCCCGATAACTCTTTCAATCGGAATTGGAGCGTCGAATCCTCAGATAGCGTTTGGACAAGGCAGCAATGCAATAGCAGTATGGTCCGAAAATGATGGGGCAAATATCATTATTCAAGCATCAAAGACAACCGATGGGGGAACATCCTGGCAGACCCCGATAGCTCTTTCATTTCCACTACAAAATGCAGGGCTTCCTCAGATAGCATTTGGAGAAGGCGGAAATGCAATAGCCGTTTGGCAAAGAAATGATGGACTTAGCAACATTATTCAAGCATCAAAGACAACCGATGGAGGAACATCCTGGCATACTCCAATAAATCTTTCTATAACAGGACAGGATGCAGGGGTTCCTCAGATAGCGTTTGGAGAAGGCGGCAATGCCATAGCTATATGGTTTAGCAATAATGTGGGAGTTGTGACCATCCAGGCATCAAACACGGTCGACGGAGGAACATCCTGGCAGACTCCAATAATTCTTTCAATACCTGGAGAAAATTCAGTTGCTCCTCAAATAGCATTTGGAGCGAACGGAAGCGCTGTTGCAGTATGGCTTAATACTTTAAGTGGGTTTATTCAAGCGTCGCAGACAATAGACGGAGGAGTATCTTGGCAAACTCCAATAAATCTTTCTTCAGAATTAAGTTCTCAGCCTCAAATAGATTTTGGCACCGGGAATGTCGTTGCTGTATGGCAAACAAATTCAGGAATTATCCAGGCATCCTCAGCTATAACACAATCTCCCTCACCGTTTACATTAACGGTTTTTGGGAAACAAGCTACTATCAATAGCTTGTTTGAAAAAGATATTGTAAATGAAATTTCCTGGAACAGCATTACGGAAGCTAAGGCTTACAACGTTTTTAATAGTAGTAACCAGCTTATTTCTCAAAGTACTTCTTTATCATTTTTTGATCATGGCAAGAAACGCGGGGTAAGCTATATATATTTTGTAACTTGGATAAATAGCAGCGATGTTCAAAGTGATCCTGTGATGGTCACTATTCCGTAAATTTTAGAACTTTATAACCATTTTTTACGGTAAAAAATCCAGGTCGATGCAATGCAGCTTAATAACGTGATTATCATAAGTATAGAAAACGCGTGTGGATGGCTAGCAAACGGCAGCTTTACGTTCATGCCGTAGAGAGATGTAATGATAGTCGGTATCGTTACTATTATGGTAATAGCTGTCAAAAGTTTTATTGTCTTATTGACGTCGTTTGTAAATAAGATCTGATAGGCGTCCCGCAAAGAACGGATGCTTTTAACGTTAATGCGGCAGAGGTCTTCCGACTGGTTTATTGCAATGAGCAAATCTTCCAAAACGTTTTTATCTGTTTCATGCAGGCTTAGGTATCTGTCTCCCTTTAGAGACTCAAGAACAAATCGCATTGGAACTAAACATGCCAGGTACTGATTTAGTTTTTCTTCGTTTTTTGTCAGCATAAGTATTGTGGAATTGTCGATGTTTTTAATCTTTTTTTCCTGCTCAATGACTGAATATCTGACATTTTTAATCTGAATATTAAAATCATGGGTTATTTTTAAAAGAAGATAAAAAAACAGTTTGGTTTTTTGAATTGTAGCGAAAGGAATTTTTGATCCTAGGATCATTTCAACTAATTTGCTTTTCTGCGGGCATATGGTTATGAGAAAGGAGCCTGTAATTATGATAGCTAAAGTTGCTGTATGAAGTCCTTCTTCTTCTAAAGATGGATGGCGGACAAAAATAATAATATTTTCGTCTTTTTGTTCGATACGGGGAGTTTCATATTTGTCTAGAGAGTCTATAAGGTCTTCAAGATTGAGGCTGGTTAGTTCAGAAATTTTTATCAGATCGGCTTGATTTGCATTATCGACATGGAGCCATGAGCCTGTTTTATACTCATAAATTTGCTCTAATGCTCCGTCTTTGATTGACTTATGATATATATCAATCATAAAAACCCTTCTGATCATTCCATTACTATATAAATGAGTAATAGCTTTTTTTTAATTCAAATACAATGGTATTTTGAAAAAAATTCTTCAGCTTTGAGGTTTTTTAGGAAAATAAATCTTTAAAAATAGCTTAATGTGCCAAAGTGAGAAAGGGGACGGGGAAGGCGTCTTGCCTGCATGATTTCCCAAATTTTTAATTTTCTTTTTCGAGCTCTTCGATCTTTGCTTCTAGCTTTTTGATTCTATCTACATAAGAGTAGAGTTTTCTTTGCAAGACATATTCACGGTTCCATTCGGATATGGGAGCAGCCGGCGTTCCTCTATATTTTCCTTCCTCGAGATTTTTAGAGATTCCAGATTGCGCTCCAACCATCACGTTATCGGATAATTTAAGATGGCCGGCTATTCCGACCTGGCCTCCCAAAATCACGTTCTTTCCGGTTTTAGAAGAGCCTGAAATACCGGTTTGCGCTGCGATCGCATTGTTCTCACCGATTTCTACATTGTGGGCTATTTGCACCAAATTATCAATTTTCGAGCCCTTTTTAATGAGGGTGTGATTAAACCTGGCACGGTCAATAGTCGTATTGGCGCCGATTTCAACATCATCTTCAATAACCACAAATCCGAGCTGTTGCAGTTTTTGGTATTTACCGTCTTTATCGCATACAAAACCAAAACCGCAAGATCCAATAACAGCGCCTGGCTGAATAATTACCCTATTGCCAATTTGAGAACTTTCACGGATTGATACATTCGAATAGATAATGCAAAAAGAGCCTATTTTAACATTTGGACCAATGTATGTGTGCGAGTAAATTTTAGTATTATTTTCAACGTGGGCGTTTCTATCTATTACAACATAAGGGCCGATATTTACATTTTTTCCAATTTTGGCAGAGGGGTGAATTATTGCTGTTGGATGAATATCTTCAAAACCAGATATTGATTCAGCAGAAATAATTAACTCGGCTATTTTTTGAAAAGCTCTGGAAGGATCGTCGGATATTAGAAAATTTTTTTTTTCAAAAACCAATGTGGAGTGATTTACGCAAATCACTCCAGCATTTGACTTTTTCATAGCTTCTTCATAACGGGAATTCGCTAAGAAGGAAGCGTCATTAGTGTTGGCGGCTTCAAGAGAATTAACTCCGGAAATTTCATGCTTTTCATCTCCAATCAACTTGGAATTGGTAATCTCAGCAAGAGCTTTTAGAGTAAATCGTTTCGAAGCCATTTTATTACTTTTGGGTTTCTTTTTTCAATTCAGCAGTTTCTTTAAGAGGTTCTTTAGAAACTTCTTTTTTAGCATCTTTTGCTACTTCTTCATTTTTTACAGTTTCTTTATTAACAACTTCTTTTGTTTCTTTTTTAGAAAGCTCTTTAGCGATGTCTTTTAGAGCTTCTTTAATAGCGTCTTTGTTGTCTTTTTTAGAAACATCTTTGCTTACGTCTTTTGAAGTTTCTTTTACAGGCTCTTTAGAAGCTTCTTTTTTAGCTACTTCTTTAGAGTCTTTTGCAGGCTCATTAGCAACTTCTTTAGATTCTTTTACCGCTTCTTTAAAAGCTTCTTTTTTAGCTACTTCCTTTACAGGCTCTTTAGCGTCTTTTTTAGCATCTTTTGCTACTTCTTTCGCTGCTTCTTTTACACCTGGTTTTGGAAGTTCATTTTCAGAAACTTTTTTGTTTTTAAGGTCTTTTTCAAAATTTTCATCCATTTTGGAAATTACAGTTTTAGTAACGTCCATATCTGGCAAGTTATAAAAACAAGCGTCTTTATTAAGAACGTATTGCAAGTTCTTTTTCTGAGCTACTTGTTCAGAAGCTTTTGCAATGTAAGAAGACATTTTTTGAACAAAAAAGTAGTTGGCCTGATTTAATACTTGATAAAGCTGGTTTTGATATTTGGCCATATCTTCGTTCAGAGCTTTATATTTAACTTTAAGCTCTTCTTCTGCTTCAGGGGATAATCCTTCTAGATATTCCTGATCTTCAAATTTAGCAGCTACAGCTTTTAACTCTTTTTCTGTTTCCTCAATTAAAGAAGACCATTGATTTTTAATGTTTTCTAATTGAGATTGTTCATTTTTTCCATACTTTGAGTCAGTTATACATGTGGAGAAATTAACCACACCGACTAATACGGAAGCTTCAACAGCAGAAATTGTTCCGCTTGTTAAGCCTAATGCTAAAGTCGCAATTAATAAATATCGTTTAACCATGAATTACTCCTTATTGTTTTGTTAGAATTGTCCTCCCATGGAGAAGAAGAATTTACGTTTATCACCAGGATGATCTGGATTGATAGGCACGCCGTAACCAATGGTTATCGGAGCCCGGTTCATTATTTCCAAACGTGTACCACATCCATAGCTGGAATTATATTTAGGTATACTAAAATGCTTATCGGACACTGAGCCGGCATCAAAAAAGACGAATAGGTCCATAAATTTGAATAATGAATGTGAAATTTCGGCCGATAGTAGTGAGGAAGAAATACCGCCGATTGGATCGTCTATATCAGTAATTCTTCTTGGACCAAGAATATAGGGTTTATAACCTCTAACGGTTGTTTCGCCGCCTAAAAAGAATTTTTCACTAAGCGGCATTTTGCCTACGTTGGTAGTAAAAATAGGTTCTATAAACCTAAAGTCGCCGCGGAATTTTAAAGTGCCTTTTGCCCAAAGAGGTATGTATAGAGAGTTAACATAAGAAAATTTTAAAAAGAAAAAATCGCCCCAGACGCCGACATATTCGAACTCTGCAGCAGACCTTATTCCTTTATGAGCTTTGTAGGGGTTGTCAGTGCTGTCATATATTAATGATGTGCCGACAGCTGAAATTAAACCATGGTCTTCTTCAATTCTAAAGTCTTGCTTTGATATTGGTTTTTTCAAATCAGTAGAGGTATGGCGTAAACGGTATTTTGTTCCAAATGTCCAGTATGTAGATAAAGGATGGGAAGCAAAAACAGAAGATCCGTAAGTAATTATTTTATAATCTTTAGATTGAAGCTCGTTGAGTGTTTTACTGATATCAAAACCAAATGCCCAGTGAGAGTCTCTAAAATAAGGATCCATCCAAGTGAAAAAGTAACTTCTCTGCTTTCTGCCGATTGTTACTTTGGCATTGGCATATTCGCCGGCGCCTCTTAAGCCGGATGGGCCATTTTTAAAAAGACAAGTTAAACCTTTAATATTGAAATTACGCTCTGCAAGCTCAAAGGTTCCGAAAAGATCATTTAATGAGCTGAATCCTAAAGAAATGTTGGCGCTTCCTGTCTGAACTTCTTCTACTTCGATGTAAACATCGCGCTGATAATTTTCCGCTTTTTGATCAGCTTCAGATTTTACGGCGTAGACGTTAACATTTTTGAAATATCCAATATTTTGAAGTCTTTCTTGCGTTGCTTTCAGTCTTCTTGAATCAAAAACTTTTCCGGGAGTCAGAAGGGATTCTCTTAATATAACATTTGTATTTGTCTGATTGTTTCCAAAAACTCGAATAAGGCCGATTTTGTACTCTTGGCCCTCTTCAATCTCAAAATTAACATTATATGTAGGAGAGCTTTCGCATAAATAGGCTTCTTGAAGAATTTGAGTTTCTATATAACCTTTTACACCGTATAAATCTTTGATGGCCTGATTGGATTCCCTTATTTTTTCCGGTGAAAAAATATCATTGGAATGAATAACTAGTTTATTTTCTATTTCTTTGGTTGTAAAAAGCTTGTTTCCGCAAATAGAAATTTTACCTATGTGGTAAACTGTTCCTTTGTTTGCAACTATTTCTACATTAATTCCATTGCCGCTAGTTGAATCTTTAAGATTAATTTTCACTTTGGCATCGGCATATCCCTTGTTATTCAAATAATTAACAACGGTCATTTGATCCTGGTCTAGAACATCCTGTCGGAAAATTCCTTGGCCGGTAAGCCAGCTTATCAAAAGATGATATTTTTTTGTGTAGAGCGTAGCAAGAAGCTCGTTAGACTCTTTTTTGGTAAAGCCGATTAGTTCGATTCTATTTATTTTGCCGGATTTTCCTTCAGTAACATTGATATTAATAATGATGTCATTGTCATTTACAGCGCAGGTAGAATAATTTATGTCAGATTCAAAGTAGCCCTTTTTTATGTAAAAATCTTTGACCTTATTTATAGCAGTGTTAAATTTTTCAGTCGAAAAAATATAACCCGGCTTTATTCCAAGCTCATTTTGCAATTTAGAAGTTTTATAAATTTTATTGCCCTGCCAGTTGATCGAAGCTATCTTAGGTTTAATCCATAAATGAAGGGAAATTAAAAGCTTGTCATCCTGGGGCCTTATTTCTGTTTTTATTCTATCATATTCTTCTGACAGCAGTTTCAAATCCGAATCGAAAACTAACTGTGAGAAAATGTCGCCTGACTGAGTTTTCAAACGTGATAATACTTTTGAAGCATCCAATTTGGATTCAGGATCTGGAGTTTCAAAGATGATGTTGATTTTTTCTACTCTTTTTTCTTCATAAGAATCTAAGGCTGATGCAGACCTAGTTATAATTGAGGCAAAAAAGAAAAACGCTAGGAAGATTTTTTTTTTCATAAATTGGTAATTTTTAAAGCTTTTTAATTTTTAAGTTTTTAACACTGTTTGCAGATTATAAGAAATGAAAGATAATAAAATCAACTAACTAAAACTTTTGCCTGCCGGTAAAAGCTTTGGCTAAAGTTCCGCCATCTATGTATTCCAAACTGCTGCCTATTGGTAATCCAAAGGCCAGCCTTGAAATTTTCAGGTCCATATTTTTTAGTTTGGTTTTGATAAAAAGGGCGGTAGCGTCTCCTTCTAATGTTGAATCCAAAGCGATGATTACTTCTTTGATCTTAAGATTTTCAATTCTATTTTCGAGTTTTTTTATATTGTCATCATCGATATTGAAACCATCCATCGGCGAGATTAGATTTTCCAGAACATGATAGATGCCGTTATAGGAATTGGTCTCTTCAATTAAATATAGATCTTTTGGCGAAGCGATAATGCAAAGAGTAGTTTTGTCTCTTTGGGATAAATCGCAGAAATGGCATTTTTCATTTTCTGCGAGGCAGCCGCAAATAGGACATTTTTTTATACTTTCTAGAATTGTAGAAAGCAATTGGCCGAAGCTTTTTAAATCGCTGTCCTTCCATTTAATCAGATCGAAGCAGAACCTTTCGGCTGTTTTGTTGCCGACTCCCGGCAATTTTTTTAAAAAAGCTATTAGCGTTAAGATATTTTTTGGATATTTGTGCATTAGACGTTCCTGTTTTAGATCTTAAAAGACATTATATATACAATAACCTTAGATTTAATAAAAAAGTTTATATTTTTCCCTTCTTACCCAAGATTATACTTTCGTTTTATACAAAAAATAGGATAAAATTAACTCACTTAAATGGAAAAACAAAAATTTAAAATGACATCAAAAGCAAAGATAATCGGTACAGGCTCTTATTTGCCAAAAAAAGTTTTGACAAATCAAGATTTGGAAAAAATGGTGGATACGTCCGACGAATGGATTGTATCGCGCACCGGCATAAGAGAAAGACGTATAGCCGCTCCCGATGAGTACACTTCAGATCTAGCTTATTTAGCTTCTCTAAAGGCTTTAGAGGATGCTAAGATAAAAGGCGAAGATATTGATTTGATTATTGTAGCGACCTTAACTCCCGATTATATTTTTCCAAGCACAGCCTGTCTTCTGCAGCATAAGCTTAATGCTAAAAATGCCGGCGCCTTTGATATTCAGGCTGCATGCTCCGGCTATATATACGGCCTTGCTTTAGCTAAAGATTTGGTAGAATGCAAATCCTATAAAAATATTTTATTAGTTGCCGCTGAAAAGCTTTCTTCTATTGTTAACTATAAAGACAGATCGACATGTGTACTTTTTGGAGATGGAGCTTCCGCTTGCGTGATTAGTTTAAATGGAAAAGGTTTTGATATCAACGCTGTAGTGCTGGGATCGGACGGCGAGCAGGCACCATTATTAATGCAGATAGCGGGCGGTTCTAGAAACCCAGCTTCTTTAGAAACAGTAGAAAAGAACCTTCATTATATACATATGGAAGGAAATGATGTCTTTAAACATGCCGTACGAAGAATGGAAGCTGCATCTAAAGATGTACTTGATAAATTAAATATGGTTGAAACAGATATTGCCTGGCTTATCCCTCATCAGGCCAATGACAGAATTATCAGCGCTATTGCTAAAAGATTCAGCCACCTGCCGAGCGAGAGGGTATATCGTGCCGTTGTTGAAAAATATGGCAATACTTCCGCTTCTTCTATCGGAATAGCTTTCGACGAGCTTGTCAAAGCGGAAAAAATTAAAAAAAATGAAAACATATTATTTACAGCCTTTGGCGCCGGTTTGACCTGGGGAGCCGCCATAATCACAAAAAATTATGAATAAAATTGCATTTATATTTCCTGGACAAGGTGAACAATATCCGGGAATGGGAAAAGATTTTTTTGAAAATTTTATTTCGGCCAGAGAGGTATTTCAGGCTGCAAATGATGTTTTGCATACCGACATGACAAAAATTATTTTTGAAAGCACCGAGGATGAATTAAAAAAAACTGTTAACAGCCAGCTTTCTGTTTTTATTACAAGCATATCAATCCTGGCTGCATTAAAGAGTCAATTTCCGAAACTTCAGCCGTCTGTCTGCTTAGGCCTTAGCTTAGGGGAGTATTCGGCCCTTTGCGCCTCGGGAAAAATTAAATTCGAAGACGCTCTTTTACTTATAAAAAAAAGAGCTGCTTATATGAATGAGGCTTGTGAAAAGCATAAAGGTACCATGGCAGCGGTTTTAGGGCTTGAGAGCAGTCTTATTGAAGATATTGTTTCTAAACTTAGACCAAGACATCAAATTTGGGCGGCTAATTTCAACACCCCTCAGCAGACGGTAATTTCCGGATCGCTGGAAGGGATAGACGCTGCTAAAGAGGCTTTAACAAAAGCCGGCGCTAAAAAAATCATTGCCCTTCAAGTGCAAGGTTCTTTTCATAGCGGGCTTATGAAAGATGCCCAGGATAAATTAGAAAAAGATATGGAAGCGGTTCAGATTTTCGATACTCCTGTCGGCATTATAATGAATGCAACCGGCAATTTCGTCTCTTTTCAAGAAATTAAAAAAAATCTTATCATTCAAGTTACCAGCAGTGTAAGATGGAGCCAGTCAATTAAAACGGCCGATCAAAGCGGAATTACTCTTTATTTGGAAATTGGACCCGGCAAAACTCTAACGAACATGAATAAGAGAATTGAACCAAAAGGCTTAAGTTTAAACATCGATAAAATTTCTGATTTAGAAAAAATTAGCCAACTTAGTATATAATAAATTTTTGGTAAAAATATGTTGTTAAAAAATAAAAAAGCATTAGTAACTGGCGGAACGGCTGGAATTGGCAAAGCTATTGCGATTTGCTTTGTACAAAATGGAGCTGATGTTGTTATTTTTGGAACAAATGATACTAATGCCCAAAACGCTTTAGAAGAACTCAATAGATCAAAAATTGATCAAAATCAAACAATTTTATTTAAAAATGTCGATGTTTCTCAATTTTCTTTAGTAGAACAGGCTCTTTCGGAAATTTCAGTCTCCTTTGATATTTTGGTAAATAATGCAGGCATTACGAAAGACGGCTTTATTATAAAAATGAGCGAAGAGGATTGGGACAGGGTGATCGACGTTAACTTGAAATCTGTTTTTAACACATCAAGAGTTATCGCGCGCAGCATGATAAAAGCTAAACGCGGAAAAATTATTAATATATCGTCAGTTGTAGGACTTGTAGGCGGCGCCGCACAAGTAAATTATGCAGCTTCAAAGGCCGGAATGATCGGTCTAACAAAAGCCCTTGCAAAAGAGCTGGCTCGTAAAAATATTTGCGTCAATGCCATTGCTCCTGGGTATATCGAATCAAAAATGACAGATATTCTTCCCGAAGAAGTAAAAGAAAAATATCTTAGTCAGATACCTTTGAATCGCTATGGAAATGCTCAAGATGTAGCAAATGCTGCTCTTTTTTTAGCAAGTGATTTGTCCAACTACATAACTGGGCAAGTTCTCACTGTCGATGGCGGAATGGTTATGTAACAAAAAACAACAAGAGGAAAATATGTCTATTGAAAAAGAAGTTATAGATATTATTGTAGAACAGCTAGGGGTTGACGCTGCAGATGTTTCTGCTGAGAAGTCATTTGTAGAAGACCTGAATGCTGATTCACTGGATTTAACAGAATTAATAATGACTTTTGAAGAGCGCTTTGGTTTTGAAATATCTGAAGAAGACGCTGAAAAGCTTGTTACTGTCGGTAATGTTATAAAATATATCGAAGAGAAAAAAGCTCAAGGGTAGTTTTAATTTCAATGCACCTTAAAAATATGGTTTTTTAAGGTGCATTTTTCATTCCATCTCATTTCTTATTTTTCAAATATTTATTTATCCAAAAATTCAAGTTGAGAGCATAACATCAGTTATTTATTGATACAGAAGGAATTTTTGTCTAAATTTTTCCAAATGGTTTCTTAAAAAAAGTAAAAATTAGAAAAAAATTAATTTTGGGAGAAGTTACTTCATCCGCCCATCTTCTCTTAGAGAAGATGAAGCATATATCTGCGGAGTTAATGTTTAAACTTAAAGAGTTTTAAATATCTTTAAGATTGTAGAGTTGCCCTATTTAAAGCAACTCTACAATCTGTCTAAAATTTACAAACTTTAAGGGATCGAGACCACAACCGGCGCGCTTTCTACTCCAAGGCTATTTACCCATGTTACAAAATACTGATAGGTTTTTCCCTGTTTTCTGCCATGCTCATAATAAAAAGGCTCAAGTCCCTGGAAAAGCAGGACATTATTACTATCATAGACTTTATAAGATACAGCGCCCGGGATGCTATTCCATGAAATTTTATTTGCAATATCTGTCTGAAAGAGGCCGCTTGTTTTAAATTGGCTTCCAGAAACAGAAAACGTAACTGGGGATAGTTCTGCTGCTGATGCTGCTTGAATTATATCATTTAAGCCGTTACTTCTATACCAGACAGCTACTTCATTGCCGCTACCATCAATAGCTATTTGAGGCTTATGTGCACTCTGTCCAGCGAGAGAGAGATCTATCGGAGTTGAAAAAGTAGCCCCGCCATCGGTTGTCTGTGCTGCTTGAATTATAGTATTTAAGCCATCAGATCTTTCCCAGACGCATACTCCATTGCCACTGCTGTCTAAAGATATTTGAGGGAAATCTGCATCCTGTCCGGCAATTGAGAGATTTATCGGGGTTGAAAAAGTAGCCCCGCCATTGGTTGTCTGTGCTGCTTGAACTATATGATTTGCGCCATACCTTGTCCAGACGCATACTCCATGACCGCTGCTGTCAAAAGCTATTTGAGGAACACTACCACCTAATCCTGAAAAGAGATCTATCGGAGTCGAAAAAGAAGCCCCGCCATTGGTTGTCTGTGCTGCTTGAACTATAGGTGTGCCAATATTATCGATATACCAGACGCATACTCCATGGCCGCTATTATCAAAAGCTATTTGAGGACCCGCTGCATTATTCGGTGAAACATTAGATAGATTTATCGGAGTTGAAAAAGAAGCCCCGCCATTTGTTGTCTGAGCGGCTTGAATTATGAATCCGCCATCATATATATACCAAACGCAAACACCATTGCCACTAATTGGATCAAAAGCTATTTGAGGATGATTTGCACTAGATCCTGAGAGATTTATTGGAGTTGAAAAAGAAGCCCCGCCATCAATTGTTCTTGCTGCTTGAATTGAACTTATTCCTTTCCAGACACATACTCCATTGCCACTACTATCAAAAGCTATTTGGGGATACAGGCCAGTTTCAGCTGAGAGATTTACCG
>Ga0351911_1200_pt1 | contig 16345 bp, 15 predicted proteins | sample TotcelHT113001L6_FD_206871 | JGI IMG/M metagenome (GOLD analysis project Ga0351911, IMG submission 206871) | Enriched cells from coal bed in the Powder River Basin, Montana, United States - Total cells T11 rep1 HSBNCT.T11.300.1.L6 ... | reverse complement strand
ATTATTGCTTGTCTGCTTATTGAAAGTTCAAAAGGCGAAAACTCTCATTGATGAACATAAAAAAAAGCTTGTTTTTCTTTTTTTTACTTTCTTTTTCTTATGCCGCCGGCTCTGTCTGTTATTTCATTCCTCCAAAAAATTTTGAAGCTGCCGACCCAAGATCTCTTTCAAAAGAAGTGCTGATAGGTTTTGTAGGCAAGAGCTGTTCTTTAAAACCATCTGTCAATTTAGCATCAGAAAATACAACAGCCTCTTTAAGAGAATATATCAATGCCATCAAAGAATCTTATAAAGATGACAAGAAATGTTTTTTAAGAGAGCTCGGTACCATTGATACTAAATCCGGAAAAGCTTTTCTTATTGAAATATCTCAAACCACCTCTTTTGCAGACATAAGGCTAATGCAGGCAATTTTGCTAAAAGACAATACCGCTTATGTCCTAACAAGCTGCTCATCGAAAGAAGATTTTACCAAATACCAAAAAGAATTTCTCAGATGCTTTAATTCTTTAACAGTTACAAGCGATCTTTTGGACGAGATTGAAAATAAAGATGAAAAGCTTATTCTTGAAAAAGGACTGCTTGAGCTTAAAAAAAATAAAAACCTTAGCGCTTTTGAAAAACTTTTGTCTCGTCACGACAACCTTGGCGCTTACTGGAAAATCTTGTTACTGAAGAAGGCGTATGAATCCATCCGTTAATTTTTTTTTAATAAAAAAATTTTCCAGGCTCTTTTTGTTATTTCCTTTGTTTTTTCTTTTTTCATGCGAAAAGTCCTCCTGGGAATACAATTATGTGTCGAATAACAAAAATAACAATTTTTCTACCCTTGTCTACAAAAAACAGGGATGCTTTGAACTTGAGTTTCTAAACTTAAACGGCAAAATTATCTGTTATGTCAATCTGCTGGATTTTAAAATAAAAAGACCAAGCCCCGTACCGATCAATATAATCTCAAACGGCTCGGTAAAAAAGAGCTTTGCTGTTTTAAGAGAGGGATCCAAAAGGCTTTGTTTGGATGAAGAAGATAAAAACATTATTATCGGCTCCCTTGAAAAATCTCTTCCCCTCAGCATAGAAATTGAGGACTATCATGAAGATATCGACCCGCAATTTTTTCCAAAAAACTACAAAAAATTTTTAGAAACTGATTCTTTGTCCAAAAAAGTGATCTCTTTCTTTTAAAAAGGATGCTCTATGACCAAAAACCAGCTTGAACAATTAAAAAATTTCACCACAGTAGTTGCAGACAGCGGAGATTTTGAATCCATCAGGGAATATAAACCAAAAGACGCAACCACTAACCCTTCTTTAATCCTGGCTGCTGCCTCAAAAGAACAATACAGGCATCTAATTGACGATGCCGTAATGCAAGCTAAAAAAAACAGCCCGGATAAAAACGTATTAGAGCACGCTGTAGATTTATTATTTATAAATTTTGGACTTGAAATTTTAAAAATCGTACCCGGAAGGGTCTCTATCGAGGTTGATGCAAGGCTATCTTTTGATGTGGAAAAAAGCATTCAAAAAGCCCAAAAGATCATCTCTCTTTTTGAAAAGCATAAGATCGACCGAACCCGTATCCTGATCAAATTAGCCTCTACATGGGAAGGTGTCTTGGCCGCAAAAGAGCTTGAAAAGCAAAACATACACTGCAATATGACCCTTCAATTCTCCCTTACTCAGGCAGTCGCCTGCGCAGAAGCGGGAGCTACTCTTATTTCTCCCTTTGTCGGCCGCATTTTAGACTGGTATGTGAAAAATACTCCTCAAAAGTCTTTTCTCCCTCCGGAGGATCCCGGTGTTCTATCGGTCAGCAGCATTTTTAACTATTATAAAAAATTTAATTATAAAACCCAGATCATGGGAGCCAGCTTTAGAAATAAAAATGAGATTCTTGAACTTGCCGGATGCGATCTGTTGACCATTTCCCCTTCTCTTTTGGAAGAGCTGAAACAAAGCCAAGAGCCGATTAATAAAAAGCTCTCTGCAGATGCTTCTTCCAAAATGGAAATACAAAAAATTAAAATCGATGAAAAAACTTTCCGCTATCTTTTAAATGAAAATCCAATGGCCTCGGATAAATTGTCCGAAGGTATTAGAAAGTTTGTCGATGATATTGTGAAACTGGAAAAAATGATCTCAGAAAAACTTTAATTTTAAAAAATTAAATTTTGATTTTTTTTAACTGTTAATTTTCTTTAAATCCTACAGGCGATTAAAATAAGTTATAAAAAAAATTCAATTGCACCAGTGCATAACAACCCTTGGGATGTTGTTAAATTACCTATAGATTTCTCGTCTATGCCCAACCTCAATGATTAGGATAAGTAAAGCCTTGTCTTGAATCGTATAGACAATTCTATAATCTCCACATCTAATTCGATACAAAGGAGTCTTTTCAGATCCATGAAGTTTTTTACAACCTTCCGGCCTCGGATTAAAAGAGAGATCGGCTATTTCCTTGCGAATTTGATTCTGTGCTTTGAGTGGAATTTTAACTAAATCTTTCAAGTACTGTTTATTAAACTGAATTTTATATTTTTTTGTCATTTTTCCATTCAGCTAGGTTGCAAGCTTCATCAAATGAAATATTATCTTTTTCATTTAGCTCTTTTAAACGGGCGCGTGCTTTTTTAGTTAATTTTTGATCTTCATATTCCTCAATTGCTTTCATCAATAAATCTGTAGCAAATTCCTTCAAAGATGTTCCTTTTTGAGCACATATCATTTTTAAATAGGGATATTCTTCTTTGGGAAATTCAAAATTTATTCTAATAGTATTAGCCATACCAGCCTCCTTCCTTTTCTATCATTATAGCAAGAAATGAGTAAATGAGTAAAGGTGTATTGCAACTAATTTAATTGCAATTGCTTGTGATAAATTATTCTGTACCTTTATTTGATATAAATATTTTTTTTTACTTTTGAATGTAAAATAGTGTATATGAACTGTGATTTTTTTTGATTGAAACTTGTGTAGTTGTTTAAAGAGATCTGAGGATGACTGGACACGTTTCTGAACCTCAGAACTTCTCCACAAAAAATTAGAAGACTGTTAAAAATTATTATTCCGTTATGCGCAATTAGAGAAATTTTGATTAAAGAAAAGTGGCTTAAAAATAATAAAAGACAAGAACGATATCCTAAAAGAATTAGAAAACATCTGCAAATTATATGGAACAAATTGGTATGTTCGAAGAGTTACTAGTGACAGTCTTATAAACCAAGATTTAAGAAATATTTTTTAAAAAAATAATATTACATATAAGAATCCTACCTTTAAGCATGTCGAATCACTGAACGAAAATTAAGCCTCATGTCGCGCCTATAAACAAACTTTTCTATGTAAAATTTGATATTTCCACTAAAATTTATTAACGTAAAGGTTCTTAACACCCCCTTCCAAGGAAGATCTACATAAAAAATATCGGTAGTGTATTTAAAAAGCATCCTTTTGATGAATTTATGAATCTATTTTTCGGAAATGATATTAATTTTAAATAAAAATTGAAAAACTGATCAGATTAATTTTTAGCAAAAGAAAAGCGGGAATTTCTTCCCGCTTTTTTTTATTTTTGAGTTGCAAAAGCTTCGGTTCCAGTATCGCTAAAATCAAAAATTAGCGCTTCTGCGTATTCTTGATCGATAATTGATTTTACTTTTTTCTGCTCATCAAAACCGGTTCCGCCCGGAACTCTATGGCCCATAATCAAGTTAGATTTGAAATCCAACAGATAATCGGTCTTAGACTGCATTGCAGCATCGGTGAGCACTCTTGTTGTCTCTTGGAACGAAGCCGCTGAAATGAAGGACTCAGTACCTAAAGAGGCTTTTGTAATACCAAGCAATACCGGTGTGGCCTGAGCAGGTTTTCCGCCCTCTTCAATCACCTTTTTATTTTGCTGATAGAACTCTTTTTTACTGACGTCTTCACCGTAAAGGAACGTTGTATCTCCAGGATCGGTCACTCTTACCTTCTGAAGCATCTGTCTAACGATAATCTCAATGTGCTTATCGTTAATATCAACACCCTGAAGGCGGTAAACTTCCTGAACCTGTTTTACAATGTATCTTTGTAATTCCTTAACACCGCAAATATCCAAAATTTCTTGAGGAACAACAAGCCCGTCTGTGAGCTGCTGACCTTTAACAACGACATCGCCTTTTTGTACAAGTAAGTGTTTCGCAAGAGGTATGAAATGCTCTTCTTCCATTCCGGAAACTTCATCGCGTACAACAACTATACGTTTATTTTTCTGAACGCCTTTCAAATCCACAACTCCATCGATTCGGGCAATCTCTGCAGCATCTTTCGGACTTCTAGCTTCAAATAGCTGAGCAACCCTTGGAAGACCGCCGGTGATATCCTTTGTCTTGATGGCTCCTCTTGGAAGTTTTGCCAATATCATACCGGGAGCTACTTTTTGACCTTCCTTAACGGAAATGATCGCACCTGACGGAATAGCATAAGTTCCTACGAGCTCTTCGTATTGAGGGTCTGTATAAATTGCAATTTGAGGGTGAAGTTCTCCTCTATGGTGCTTAACAATGTATTCAACCTGGCCAGTTTGCTTGTTAACCTCTTTTTGTGTTGATATGCCTTCTACTAGGTCATCATATTTTACAAATCCAGGTTTTTCGCAAATGATTGGAATACTATGCTCTTCCCATTCTGCGATCTTGGTTCCTTTTTTAACTTTTGATCCGTGTGGGAAAAGAATGCGTGTTCCAAGCTCCAGCTTAAATGTCTGCAGGGCCTCGATCGATTTAGTGCTTAGAAGTTTTACGTACTCTTCAACTGTTCTGCCTTCATCTCTTACAACATGCAAAGAACCATTTTTGTTTAATACTAGATAATTGTTTTCTTCATCTTTAACAGTTCTTAGATCAAGATAGATCAATACTCCATCATGATCAGCAATAATCTGAGGGCTTAAGATTGCAGACGCAATACCGCCGATGTGGAACGTTCTCATCGTTAACTGAGTTCCAGGTTCACCGATTGACTGAGCCGCTATAATTCCTATAGCCTGTCCCATAGATACCGGATTGCCTGTAGCTAAATTAACGCCGTAGCATTTCGCACAAATGCCTCTTCGGCATTCGCAGGTAAGGGCGGATCTGATCTTTAGAACCTCAATACCGGCATTATCAATAGCTTCAGCTTTTTGAACAGTTAGCAGCTCTCCGGCTTTTGCAAGCAGTTTAGTGCTGTCGCCCGGCTGATAAATGTCATCACAGCTGACACGGCCAAAAATACGGTCTTTTAAACCAATAAGTTCTTCTTGACCTTGTTTGATAGCAGTTACTTCAATTCCATTTAATGTTCCGCAGTCGTCTTCAGTAATAATCACATCCTGAGCTACGTCAACAAGTCGTCTTGTCAAGTATCCGGAGTCGGCAGTTTTTAACGCCGTATCCGCAAGACCTTTACGGGCTCCGTGAGTGGATATGAAATACTCAAGTACAGACAATCCTTCACGGAAGTTTGAAGTGATAGGCGACTCAAGGATCTCACCGGATGGTTTTGCCATCAAGCCTCTTAACGCTCCAAGCTGTTTAACCTGAGATTTATTACCTCTAGCTCCGGAGTCCATCATTAAATACAAAGGATTTAATTTATGATCATAAGGCTTGCTGATAATCTTGAACAGTTCTTCAGAAATGAGATCGGTTACCTCTGTCCAAATACTGATAATCTTTGAATGTCTCTCACCTTCAGTTATAACGCCGTCTTCATATTGTTTTTTTACAACGCTTACCTTTTTATAAGCTTCATCCAATAATTTTTTCTTGTTCTTAGGAATGTATACGTCGCAAATTCCCATAGAAAGAGAGGCTTTTGTAGCTTCCCTAAATCCTATGGATTTCATGTCATCTAAGAATCTAACAGTTTTTTCCAGACCGACTTTTTTATGACACTCAAGAACTAGCTCTGATAATCTTTTTTTGCGAAGCGCATAGTTCTGATAACCTAATTCTTCAGGAACGATAGTGTTAAAAACCACTCTTCCGGGAGTTGTTTCGATAATACTTCCTTTCAGGCGAAGTTTTATCTTCTCATGGACGTGAATTCCTCTTCCTGTGTTATCAAGCCTTACCTTTTTGTCAGGCAGGAACCAATTATAACTCTGAGCAGCGCTGAGCGCTAACAATACTTCATTCTGATCTCTAAAGATTTTAGTTTTCTTTCCAACTTCTTCAGGAGAATAAATAGGATCGTGCATTATGTAATACAATCCTAAAATCATATCCTGTGTAGGAACAGCTACCGGCTTTCCGGAAGATGGCAGGAATATATTGTCCGGCGCCATCATTAAGAGTTTTGCTTCCAGCTGAGCTTCGATTGAAAGTGGCACGTGAACCGCCATCTGGTCACCGTCAAAGTCAGCATTGAACGCTGTTGTTACTAGAGGGTGGATTCTGATAGCTTTACCTTCAATAAGAATAGGTTCGAAGGCCTGAATTCCAAGTCGGTGCAATGTTGGAGCTCGGTTTAATAGAACAGGATGCCCCTTAATGATCTCTTCAAGCACGTCCCAGACTTCAGGTGATTGTTTTTGAATTAACTTTTTAGCTGATCTAATTGTATAAACATAATCTAAATCTTTAAGGCGTTTTACAATAAATGGCTCAAAAAGCTCTAATGCCATTTGTTTAGGAATACCGCACTGATTAAATTTTAATTCAGGTCCTACAACGATAACAGAACGGCCGGAATAATCGACCCTTTTACCAAGTAGGTTTTGTCTGAATCGGCCTTGTTTTCCTTTAAGCATTTCAGATAGAGATTTTAAAGGCCTGTTGCCGGCGCCCATTACAGGATGACCATGTCTGCCGTTATCAAAAAGAGCGTCCACAGCTTCCTGCAACATTCTTTTTTCGTTGCGGATAATGACATCTGGAGTTTTAAGCTTTAAAATAGATTTTAAACGGTTATTTCGGTTTATTACGCGACGGTAAAGATCGTTTAAGTCCGATGTTGCAAAACGTCCGCCGTCTAGAGGAACTAAAGGACGAAGATCAGGTGGAATAACAGGAACGCAGGAAAGAACCATCCATTCGCATTTATTAATTGAAGACGCCATATCCTCAACTATCTTGAGGCGTTTTGCTATCTTCATTCTAGCTTGCATTGATTTTGTACGACGAAGCTTATCTTTTAAATCAACAACTAATACTTTTAAATCTTCAGAGCGCAAAAGTTCAAAAATAGCTTCTCCGCCCATTTTGGCAGTAAAACCATCATAACCGTATTTTTCCTGAGCTTCCCTATATTCGACATCTGTCAAAAGTTGTTTTCTCTGCAGCTCGGTCTGTTTTGGATCTGTCACTACAAATTCTTCGTAATAAATTATTCTTTCCAAGTCAGCGGTTGACAAACCTAAAATATTACCTATGCGGGAAGGCATGGTTTTGAAAAACCAAATATGCACTACAGGCACAGCTAGTTCAATATGAGCCATCCGCTCGCGTCTTACCTTTGAAAGAGTTACTTCAACTCCGCAACGGTCGCAGATTATGCCTTTATGCTTGATCTTTTTATATTTTCCGCAAGAACATTCCCAGTCACGAGTCGGTCCAAATATTTTCTCACAGAACAACCCGCCTTTCTCGGGTTTAAATGTACGATAATTGATCGTCTCGGGCTTTTTAATTTCCCCACGCGACCATTCATCGCGAATAACACCTTCCGAAGCTATCTTAATCGTTAATTTATCAAATTGAGATTCTGAATATTTAGCCTCTTCACTCATTTATTTTCTCCATAGAGATTTATTTTAAAAAAAATTTATTCAACAAATTCAGCACGGATATCTAAGCAAAGTCCTTGCATTTCTTTAACAAGCACGTTAAATGATTCAGGAGTGCCGGAAGATAGAGAGTTTTCGCCTTTCACTATAGATTCGTATATCCTTGTTCTACCTTCAACGTCATCTGATTTTACAGTTAGCATTTCTTGCAGTAAATTAGCAGCGCCATACGCTTCAAGAGCCCAAACTTCCATCTCTCCAAAACGCTGACCGCCCATTTGAGCTTTACCACCAAGCGGCTGCTGAGTAACTAAAGAATAAGGTCCAATAGATCTAGCATGGATCTTATCAGCAACTAAGTGTGAAAGTTTCAACATATAAATGTAACCAACGGCTACTGTATTGTCGAACTGCTCCCCTGTTCTGCCATCATATAAAGTTGCTTTACCGTCTTCAGGCATGCCGAGACTTTTCATCATTTCCCAAATTTTAGCTTCAGGAAATCCTTCAAACACAGGGGATTTCATGTAAATGCCGGCTTTTTTAGCAGCATAGCCCAAATGTGTTTCAAGAAGCTGTCCCATGTTCATACGGGAAGGTACGCCCAAAGGATTTAAAATTATCTCGATAGTATGACCATCGTCAGTGTAAGGCATGTCTGCTTCTCTAACAAGTATCGCAACAACACCCTTGTTTCCGTGGCGGCCGGCCATTTTATCTCCGACCTGCAACTTACGTTTAGAAGCAATGTAAACTTTAACCTGTCTTATAACGCCGGCTTCAAGTTCAACATCTCCCTTTCTAGTATATTCAACTTCAGACTTGTGTTTTTCTCTCAAAGTTTGCAGCGCAATTTCATGTTCCCTTAAGATCTTTTTCAACTCTTCATAAATATCGTTTGAAGGCAATAAAAGATTCTCTAAAGGATGTAATTCCAGTTCTTCAATCATATTTTGAGTGAAAGGCTCACCTTCTTTTATGATGATTTCACCGGTTTTACGATGGAGAATATCAGCAATAGCTTTTTCGTTTAGCAGTAAAGCGCCAAGCTTTTCGTGCATTTCCAATAACAATTGGTCTTCCTGATCACGGAACTCTTTATGGATATCCTTGATTCGAGATGCTTCTTCAACCATCTCTTCATCAGTTTTAGAAAGTCTGTCTCTTCGAGAAAAGACCTTCACATCCATAACAACGCCCTCAGTACCTGGAGGAACAATTAAAGATGCATCTTTAACATCTGCAGCTTTTTCACCAAAAATAGCTCTTAAAAGTCTCTCTTCAGGAGAAAGTTCAGTCTCAGATTTTGGAGTGATTTTACCAACTAGGATGTCTCCCGGTTTTACTTCAGCGCCAATTCTGATAATGCCGTCTTCTCCTAAATCTTGAAGGGCCTCTTCGGACACATTTGGAATATCGCGCGTAATTTCTTCTTTTCCAAGTTTCGTATCGCGGGCTGTGATCTCGAATTCTTCCAAATATACTGAAGTGTAGGTATCTTCCTTAATTAGCTTTTCAGAAATAATAATCGCATCTTCGTAGTTGTATCCGCACCAGGGCATGAATGCTACCAAGACGTTTTTTCCAAGGGCTAATTCACCTTTGTCTGTTGCAGAACCATCCGCAATTACATCATTGGCCAATACTTTATCGCCAACTGAACAGATAGGTGTCTGATTTATAGAAGTGCCTGAGTTAGACCTCAAAAACTTTTTGAGCAGATATTTCTTTTTCTTAAGAGGGTTGTCTTTGGAAGCTACGATAATCTCAAATCCATCAACAAACTCTACAGTTCCGTCTTCTTCGGCAATAACTACAGCGCCAGAGTCTCTCGCACTGCGTTTTTCAAGTCCGGTCCCCACAATAGGAGCTTCAGAAATTAAAAGCGGAACGGCCTGTCTTTGCATGTTCGATCCCATAAGGGCTCGGTTGGCATCATCGTGCTCCAGGAATGGAATTAATCCAGCAACAATGGATACAAGCTGCTTGGATGAAACGTCCATATGGGTGATCTTGGAAGTTTCAATTTCCATAGAATCGCCGCGATTACGCGCCCAGCAAATAGGAGTATTAAACATGTTAAATTTATCTAAAGTAGCAGAAGCCTGAGCAATAATGCACTCTTCTTCTCTGTCCGCAGTCATATATTCAATTTCATCTGTCACAACGCCGTCTTTGACTATACGGTAAGGAGTTTCAATAAAACCAAATTCGTTGATTTTACCAAAACTTGATAAAGATGTAATAAGTCCGATGTTCGGTCCTTCAGGAGTTTCAATAGGACAAATTCTTCCATAGTGGGAAGAGTGAACGTCGCGAACTTCAAACCCGGCTCTCTCACGGTTAAGACCGCCCGGTCCTAAACAAGAAAGTCTTCGTTTGTGCGTAAGTTCAGAAATTGGGTTGGTTTGATCCATGAATTGCGATAATTGGGATCTTCCAAAAAAGTCTTTCAATACGCCGGCTAATCCTTTAGCTGAAACAATTTTGCCAGGAGTCATTGTATCCGATGAAAAATCAAAAAGGTTCATTCTCTCTTTGATTATTTTTTCCATTCTTGCAAGTCCGATACGGCACTGGTTCTGAACAAGTTCGCCAACAGATCTGACGCGGCGGTTGCCCAAATGGTCAATATCGTCAACGGCGGCATTGCCCTGATTGAGTTTTAGACGTATTAAATATTTTAAAGCTTCAACAACATCTTCTTTTTGCAGAATAACTTTATTTAAAGATTCGTCATCAACAGGAAGGCCTAATTTTTTATTAAGTTTAAAACGGCCGACTCTTCCTAAATTATAACGTTTAGGATCGAAAAACATTCTCATGATAGCGGATCTGGCATTTGATAAAGTAGCGGGTTCGCCCGGTCTTATTCTGCGATAGAAATCCTTCAAGGCAGCTTCATAACTGTCGGTAGGGTCTTTCGCTAACATTTTAATTATTGGATGAGATTCATCAGCATCTTCAGCGATACGGATATCGGAAATGCCTTCATCAACCATTCTTTTTAACATTGCAGTGGTAAGTTTTTCGGCAGCCTTTCCAAATACAAGGCCAGTTTTTTCATCTATAACATCTTCTGCAAGGATCTTACCGACTAACTTAACATAATCTTTCTCGGATTTGATTTTGATACGGCGTGTGCTGAAAAATTCTTCTATAATGTCGCTGTCGCTTGAATAACCAAGAGCTCTGATGAAAGAAGTTGCTAAAAGTTTTCGTCTTCTTTTTTTTCTGTCTATGAAAATATAAATTAAATCATTGGAATCAAATGAAGCCTCTAACCAGCTTCCGCGATAAGGAATAATTCTGAAAGAATATACAACAATTCCCTTGAGGTGTCTTTCTTCTTCATATGAAATACCAGGAGATCGATGCAATTGAGATACGATAACTCTTTCAGCTCCGTTGACAATAAAAGTACCTTTATCAGTCATAATGGGCATAGTTCCCATATAGACCTCTTCTTCTTTTATACCTGTTTCATCGGTTAGGCGAAACTGTACTTTTAATGTAACATTGTATGTGATTCCTCTTCGGACACACTCTTCAGGTGTATATTTGGGAGTGCCTAAATTATAAGATAAAAACTCCAAAACAGTTTTTTCATCATAAGATTTTATTGGAAATATATCTCTGAAAACTTCTTCTAGGCCTACATTCTCTCTTTCCTGCGGTAGCAAATGAGTTTGTAAAAACTGTTTGAAAGACTTTATCTGGATCTCTATAAGATTAGGAAGATCTATAATCTCTTGAATCTCTTTAAAACTCTCCCTTTTGGGGGTTTTTTTTAGCATCTTGGTTTGCTCCTATAGATTTTATAGTTCTTATGTTCTTAAAAATAGCTCATAGCTGGAGAGCTTTAGTAAACGCTTAAAGGAGCAAAAAACAATAATGATTCTTGCTCCTTAAAAAATGTATCTTTAAAAGATGTTATTACTTTTATAATCCTTTTAAAGTAGCCTTTCCACCTGCTGCGAGAATTTTTTTAACAATTTCTTCAGCTTCAGCTTTCGGCGCAGATTCTTTTAATACTTTTGGAACGGCTTCAACTATATCTTTAGCTTCTTTTAAACCAAGTCCTGTTACTTCTCTAACAACTTTAAAAATTGCAACTTTTTTATCAGCAGGAGCTTCAACTAAAGTTACAATAAAAGATGTCGATTCAGATGCAGCTTCAGGAGCAGCGGCAGCAGCAGGAGCGGCTGCAACAGCAGCTGCAGGAGCTTGAGCAGTAACACCCCATTCTTTTTCCAAGGCTTTTTTTAATTCAGCCATCTCTAGAACTGTTAATTTACTTAAAACATCTACTAATTCTTTTACAGTAGCCACGATTTACCTCACTATATTAATTTAACTTAAATCTTTATTCTTATTTCCCATGCATAGAGGAACACTTGTCAACAAACTATTCATAACAGCTAAAGTTGAAGACATTGGGGCTTCGAAAAGTCCAAGTAACTCAGCTCTCATAACGTCTTTTGTAGGTAATTTTGACAATTCTACAATATCTTGTGCTGAAGCAACTCTTCCTTCTATTTGCCCAGTTATAATTTCTAATAGACCTTCATTGTCATTTCGAAATTTCACAACCATTTTGGTTGTTTCAAGCAGATCTCCTCCAATAAATACTACACCAACGTGTCCATCAAATTTTTGATTTTTAAACGGTAGGTCTTTTTTTTCAGCAGCTTTAGAAAAAATTCTTTTCTTAACTACTTTAAAACTACTATTTACTTTTGATAGCTCTTCTCCAAACCTCCAAGAAATTTTTGGTGATAATTTGGAGTATTGGGTAACTATTATCGCATTGGCTTGATCGATATACTCATTTAATTCATCTAATAAAAGCTGTTTTTCTGGTCTCATATCTATATACTCTTTTTTATGGTGTAACTAATGATTGAATATCTATTTTAAAACCTGGCCCCATAGTTGAAGAAATAGCCAAAGATTTGATGTAAACACCTTTAGCTCCAGAAGGCTTTGCACGATTAATTGCAAGAACTAACATTTTGATATTTTCAATAAGCTCTTCCGCTTTAAATGATAGTTTTCCAACCATGTTGTTGATCAAACCATTTTTATCGATTTTAAATTCAATTTTTCCGGCTTTTAATTCTTTTATTGCTTTTGAAGGATCGTTTGTTACTGTTCCGGCTTTAGGAGTAGGCATTAAACCTCTAGGTCCTAAAACTTTTCCAAGTTTTCCAACTTCTCTCATAAACTCTGGAGTAGAAACAACAACATCAAAATCTACCCAGCCATTCTTAACTTTTTCAATTAAGTCATCGCCGCCAGCATAATCTGCTCCGGCATCTAAAGCTTGTTTAACGGCATCGCCCTTGGCAAATACAATAACTTTTATAGTCTTTCCAGTACCGTAAGGCAAAGAAACTGTTCCGCGAACTTGCTGATCGGCCTTTTTAATATCGACTCCCATTTTTAAAGAAATATCGACTGATTGATCAAATTTAAGTGGAGGACATTTCTTTAATAGATCAATTGCTTCAGCAAGAGTAACAATTACGCCATCTTGTTTGCCTTCAATTAGTTTTTCTATTACTTTAAATCTTTTCGATAACATTTTTATCCCTCTATGATGTCTACGCCCATTGAACGAGCAGTTCCAATAACTAGTCTCATTGCAGCTCCTTCAGATTTAGTTCTCAAATCTGGAGCTTTTAGCTTTGCAATTTCTTTCACTTGTTCCATTGTAAGCTTCCCTACTTTATCACGATTGGGAATTTTAGATCCTGATTCGATTCCTAAAGCCTTCAAGATAAGCCTTGACATCGGCGGCTGCAATGTAATAAATGAAAAACTTTTATCTTGATAAACTTCAATTACTACAGGCAGTATATCGCCAGCTTTATCTTGAGTTCTTGCGTTAAAATCTTTACAAAATGCCATGATGTTTACACCAGCAGCACCTAATGCTGGGCCTATAGGAGGCGCCGGATTTGCTTTTCCCGCAGGAATTTGCAACTTAATTATTTTTACAATTTTCTTTTTTGCCATTTTTATCCCTTACAGCTTAAGTTTCATTTGTAGCACGTTCAACTTGCCAAAACTCTAAGTCGTCTACTCTTGTTTCCCGTCCAAATATGGAAACCATGACACTTAGTCTTCCTTTTTCATGGTTAACTTCTATGACAGTACCGGTGAAATTAACAAAAACACCATCAGTAATCTTAACGAAATCACCCGGTTCAACTTTATGTTTTTGCACTACACCTTTTTTCTTTTCTTCTAAGTCTTTTAAAATTTCATCAACTTCTCTGTCTGATAAAGGAGCAGGTTCGTTTCCGCCAAGAAAGCCTAGCACTTCATTAGTGTTATTGATATATGCCCACGACTCGTCGTTCAAATCCATTTTTACAAGGACATAACCAGGCCAAATTCTTTTTTCACTAATTTTCTGCTGGCCTTTTTTCACCTCAGAGACATTCTCAGTAGGAATAATAACATCCTCAATGAGATCGCCCTGTCCTTTTGCTACCTTATTTTCTTCAATAGCTTTTTTGACTTTTTTTTCCCTTCCGGAAATAACTTTAACTACGTACCATTTCTTCATATCTTATCCAGTGATTAAACGCGCAAGATTGCCTATCATGGAAAAAAAATTTCGTATCAAAATATCAACAAGATAGATACCCAAACCAAACATAAAAGTGGATATAATAACAATTTTAGTACTCAAAATCAACTCTTCTTTCGAAGTCCAGGAAATTTTTTTAAATTCCTGCTGAACTTGTCTGAAGTAAGACAATTTTTTTTCTTTAGTAGTAATTAACGTTTCCATCTTTGAATTTAGCGTCATTTATAATTCCTTTTACTCTAAAACGAGTGCGGAGGGATTCGAACCCCCGACCCGCGACTTTGGAGATCGCTGCTCTACCAGCTGAGCTACACACCCTAAGACCTTACAGTCTTATTCAATGATTTTTGATACGGTTCCGGCTCCGATAGTTCTTCCACCTTCACGCATAGCAAATCTCATACCCTCTTCCATCGCTACTGGATTAAGAAGAGTGCCGGTAATTTCTAGGTTATCGCCAGGCATTACCATTTCAGTTCCTTCAGGTAAAGTTACTGTTCCGGTTACGTCTGTAGTTCTGAAGAAGAACTGTGGACGGTATCCGGTAAAGAAAGGCTTATGTCTTCCGCCTTCGTCTTTTGTCAACACGTAAATTGTACCTTTGAATTTTTTATGAGGTGTGCAAGTGCCTGGAGCAGCTAGAACCATTCCTCTTTCAACATCGTCTTTTTCAATACCTCTTAAGAGGATACCAACGTTCTCTCCTGCTCTAGCTTCATCAAGAAGTTTATTAAACATCTCAAGGCCAGTTGCAACAGTTTCACGTGTAGGCTTGATACCAACAATTTGAATCTTGTCGTTTAATTTAACGATTCCTCTTTCCACACGGCCGGTAACAACTGTACCGCGTCCAGAAATAGAGAATACGTCTTCTATAGGCATCAAGAATGGTCTGTCGACTTCTCTTACTGGGTCTGGAATTTTTTCATCTATAGTTTTGACAAGTTGTAAAATTGCATTTACAGCATCAGGATCGCCTTCAAGGGCTTTTAGAGCAGAACCGCGAACGATCGGAACATCTTTGTATCCCTTTTCTTCTAATAGTTCGGTAAGTTCCATTTCAACTAGGTCAACAAGTTCTTCGTCGCCTTTTCCGATTTGGTCCATTTTGTTTAAGAAAACAACAATTGAAGGTACTCCAACCTGACGGGCAAGAAGAATGTGCTCTTTAGTCTGTGGCATAGGTCCGTCTGTCGCAGCAACCACTAGGATCGCTCCGTCCATCTGGGCCGCACCTGTGATCATGTTTTTAACATAGTCGGCGTGACCTGGGCAGTCAACGTGCGCGTAGTGGCGCTTGTCAGTTTCATATTCCACGTGAGAAGAGTTAATTGTAATTCCTCTAGCTTTTTCCTCAGGTGTATTATCAATAGATTCATAATCTCTAAATTTAGTGCTGCCGCTTTTTTCTGCCAATACTTTTGTAATTGCAGCAGTTAACGTAGTTTTACCATGGTCAACGTGCCCAATTGTTCCGATATTAACATGAGGCTTGGTTCTTTTAAATGATTCTTTTGCCATCCCAAAAATCCTCCAGGATCTACTGTTTTAAAAAATTTACTTACTTTTGCCCAAAATAGGAATTGAACCTACGACCTTTTGCTTACCATGCAAGTGCTCTACCCCTGAGCTATCTGGGCCTTTAAAAAAAACTTTTATCCATTGAAAGTACACAAGTTTAGCGTCCTTGTGCAAATTAAATCAACTTCTTTAAAAAAATATTCTACTTCAGACGGTAAATAATCCTAGCTTTGCTCAAATCATAAGGCGATAATTCAACAGTAACCTTATCACCAGCGTAAACCCGGATATTTTTCATACGCATTTTACCGCTTAAATGTGCGTGGACTTCCATGCCATTTTCCAAAGTCACCCGAAAAGTCATATTAGGCAATAACTCTTCAACCGTTCCGTCAATTTTTATCGTTTCTTCTTTCATAAAAAGTTTTTAAATCATGGATATTAAATGATGTAATTAAACAATTTT
>Ga0351911_1148_pt2 | contig 16654 bp, 10 predicted proteins | sample TotcelHT113001L6_FD_206871 | JGI IMG/M metagenome (GOLD analysis project Ga0351911, IMG submission 206871) | Enriched cells from coal bed in the Powder River Basin, Montana, United States - Total cells T11 rep1 HSBNCT.T11.300.1.L6 ... | reverse complement strand
CTCAATTTCACAAGTCCAATCAGAAAATGAAGCTGCAACAAAACAACTTACTGCTATAAAGGCTCAATTACAAAAAGCTCAATCAGATGAAGCAACGCTGCAACGTGAAACTCAGGCTGCCAATGAAAGAGTTCAGAAAGAGCAAAGTAACCTGCAATCTTTAATCAAAGAAAAAGATAATCTTTCTTCTCAAATAGAAGCTCTTCAAAAGACTCAACAAGAACTAGCTCATACCCAACAAACTATTCAAAGCTCAATTTTACAAACCCGATCAAGCAATGAAGCTGCAACAAAAGAGCTTGATGATATACAGACTCGATTAAATACAGCTAAAGCGGAAGAAACAAGACTTCAACGTGAAACTCAGGCAGCTAATGAAAGAGTTCAAAAAGAACAAGGTAACTTACAATCTTTAAACAAAGAAAAAGATGGTCTTTCTTCTCAGATAGAATCTCTTCAAAAAACTCAACAAGAACTATCTCTCTCTAAACAGTCTCTCCAAGACTCAATTACACAAGTCCAATCAAGCAATGAAGCTACAACAAAACAACTTGCTGCTATAAAGGCTCAATTACAAGATGCTCAAACTGAAGAAGCAACTCTGCAACGTGCAACTCAAACTGCTAGTGAAAGAGTTCAGAAAGAGCAAAGTAACCTGCAATCTTTAATCAAAGAAAAAGATAATCTTTCTTCTCAAATAGAAGCGCTTCAAAAAACTCAACAAGAACTAGCACATAATAAACAAACTCTACAAAACTCAATTTCACAAGTCCAATCAGACAATGAAACCACAACAAAACAGCTTGCTGCTATAAAGACTCAACTACAAGATGCTCAAACAGAATTTGCGAGATTACATCTAGCAACTAAGGCTGCTAATGAAAGAATTCAAAAAGAAAAAGATGAGCTGACTTCTCAAAATTCTCAGATAGAAACTTTTCAAAAAATGCAGAAAGAACTAACTCGCTCTAAACAAGATCTACAAAACTCAATTTTACAAGTAAAGTCAAGCAATGAAGTTGCAACAAAAGAGCTTGATGCAATACAGTCTCAATTGCAAACAGCTAAAGCAGAAGAGGCAAGACTGCAACAAGAAATTCTTTCTACAAAAGAAAAGACTCAAAAAGCAACAAACGAAAAAGAGGCGCTTGAGAAAGCTCTTCAAGAATCACAAGAAACTCGAAGTCAAAAACAAAAAGAATTGCAAAATGCCAGAAGCGAAATACAGTCCTTAGAAAAAGAGCTATCAGCTCTTAATTCTCAGATAAAAGAGCTTAGAAAAATTCATGGAGAACACAATCAAAACAAACAAACACTCTTGAAAGAAATATCACAGATGCAAGAAGAAATATCCCTTTTAAAAAAGCAGCATAGTGCATTAAAAGCTCAACTTCAAAACTCTCAATCAGAAAAAGAAATTTTACAGAAAACGCTTCAATCTACAGAAAAGCAGTTTGAGCAGGCACGCAAAGCACATACAGCGCTTGATGCAGATCTGCAAAAAGAGCTAGCTACCCAGGCTCAAAAAAGAGAAGAACTGCAAAAATTAACTCTCGAAATATCTAGTCTAGAGCAAATATTGGCTGCAAGCAAAGCTCGTAAAGTTGACTTAACAGAGCAATCTCAAACAATTAATTCTTCAAATACATCTCTTGCAACAGCTCTGCAGGCTGCAAAAGCAAAAGAAGAGCAATTAAAACATGAACTTGAAAACGCTACACGTAATGTTCAAAATTTAAATAGTCAAGTACCAATGGCTCTAAGTACAAAAAATACTTATGATGAACTTCTTAAGACATATCATCAAATTCAAGAGCAACTTGTAAAAGAAACGGAACTAAGAGAAAAAATCCAAAAAATTAATGAATCTGAAACAGAGAACTATAAAGCAACGGCACTTCAATTAGAAAGAAGCTTAAATGAAAAAACTAAGCTGCTTCAATCTGCGAATGACCGTTTGCAATCTTTAGAAAGTGAAACAGATGATTTAAACAAAAAATTTAATGAACAGGTGGCTCAAGCAGCAAATTTACAAAGAGAGCACGCAGAAGAAATACTAAAAATATATGATTCTTATAAAGAAAAAGAAGCGCAACTTGCTGAAAGAGAAGAAAGATATTTAGCTCAAATCAAGTTTTTAAAAGTCCATTCCACAGAAGAAGAAGAGAGAAGATCTAGGATTGAAACCGATCTAAAAATAATGTTGGAAAGTCCAGACAACAGGCACTTAGCTACTTTAAAAGATTTATATAATTTCATACAAACTTTCAAAAAAGATCCATCTGTCAGAGTAAACAATATATATTTAAATGAAATTTCTGAACTGCTACGCATTAGAGAATTACAGCTAGAACAGAACACGCTGACAGTCTCCCCGGGACCTACAATGAGCTCTATTACAGTTGCTAATTCAAAAGGGCAGCTCTCTAAAATTAAAATAGATACTCAAAATCCAATGTTACGACCTTATTCATTAACTCAGAAACCTGTAGCTTCTGCTGGAACGGGTTCTACTACACCAAGAACACCTACGCCTGAACCATCTTTCTCATCAGCTCTTTATACACCCCCTGAATCACAATCCTCATCTTCTACAAGCTCATCAAGCTCTTCTTCTTTCCCAACTCCAAGAGCCCAATATAATAACTCCATTTTTTCTAAAACGGGAATATCTCCCAAAGTATCAGCTACAGATTCTCCTTCAAGATCTACTAACACTACTGGCACTGCCCAAACAGAAGAATATTTAAGCGTTCTAAATTCTAGATTTATTACATTTACTCAAAAGATTTTAAAAATAGTCAAACATGAATTAAACAGCAAAACTATCGAAACTAACTGGTCTGTATGGGAAGAGCAATATTTTTCATCCCCTTTAAAAAAATTAGAGGCTTTCAATACTGAGTTACTAAAAATTAAAAGCAGCAGCCTATCTGCTGATCAAAAAGCCAATGCGTACAATAGATTATTTAGTGAAACCCCTTTAAGAGATAGCGTTATTTCTCTGCAGGCCTTGAGATATTTAATTTCGAAAGTTTGCAGCATGAAAAATATTCCTATAGAAAGATATACTATGGAAACATTATCCGAAGAACTTCGAAAATCAATCATTCTACAGCAAAATACAAAAGCAAACCTTGCTGCAATCAGCTATTTAAAAGCAAAAAATTTAAACTTGTCTACTAATGCAGAGTTTGAAAGATTTTTTAACAATGAAAGATCTCGTCAAACAGCGCTGAATCAGTTAAACAAAAAGATTGAAGAAATTGAAAGAATTTTAAAAGAACAGATAGAGATTGAAAGTAAACTGAGAGTTGCAGAATCTCCATATACAACTGCATTAAGAAGCATACTAACAGAACTAACCAACCAAAAAACATCGGAAAACTGCGCACCATTTGAACGGGCAAATGCCCTTTTAAGCGCCTTAAAAAATAGATTAACTGCAGACAATACTTCCTTTGACAAAGAAAATAAAAAATTATCGGACTTTATTGGCCTGGCAAGCTTAAAACAAAAAGTTGAGCTTCAAATAAACATTCTGCAAGACTATTTGAAAATTTTTGCATAAAAAAAACCCACCGATTGGTGGGCTTTGATCTTTTTTAAGACTTTAGAAGCTTATTTTTTCTTAGATTGTTTTTCTTCGTCTTCTTTATTAGCTTCTTCTTTCTCTTCTTTCACGCCCTCTTCAGCTTTAACATCAGTAACAGCGGCTTTGAGCATTTCAATTTTAGAACCATCGACAGTCTTAATAATAATGGTATTCTCTTCAACTTTATCTATTGTTCCAATAATTCCCATAGCTGTAACTTTGTCGCCTCTTTTTAAAGAGCTGCGTCTTGCTTCCTGCTGCTTTCTTCTTTTTTGCTCTGGTCTCCAGAGGATAAAATAAAAGAACACAACTGCAAGAAGAATCATAATGATAGATTGCATGTAGCCGCTAGATTGACCAGCAGGAGCTCCTTCAGCAAAAAGTGAAGAAGAAAAAGCTAGGGCAAATAAAATAAAAGTTTTTTTCATTGTTTTATTCCTTGTTGATTTTGGACATTTTTAAAAAATGCCAAGCTGTTGATAATTAGTTCTATTCTATGGAGGCAGTGTTTAATAGTCAAGCGAGCTATTTTGATAAAATAAAAATTTAATTACGAGCTAGTAAAGCAATATTTTCGATGTGGATGGTGTGAGGGAACTGATCAACCGGCTGGATTACTTTTAAAATATAGCCTTCTTTTAAAAGCTCTTTAATATTCTCGCTTTGAGTCTTGGGGTTGCAGGATATATATAAAATATTTTTAGGCCTTAAAATTTTTAGATTTGAAAGAGCCAAGTGATCAAGCCCGCTTCTTGGAGGATCGACTATTACAAGATCGGGTGATATTTTATCCATTGAAGTTAATACTTTGCCGACATCGCCCTGGTGCAATTCAAAATTTTCTATATTATTTAACTTTAAGTTTTCCTCTGCATCAATAATAGCGTCTCTGTTTAGCTCGATACCAACTACTTTTTTAACATAAGAGGAAAAAATCATCCCTAAAGTACCAGTTCCGCAATAAAGATCAAAAACTACATCTTCTTTTGATACTTCGGTGAGTTCCAGTGCTTTATTATACAGTTTTTCAGCCTGAAAGGTATTAGGCTGAAAAAAAGAAGAGGGGCTAATTTTAAATACAAGCTCTTTTCCTTGAATGTTAATCTTTTCCTTAATGTGATCGGGGCCAAAAAGGTGCATATCAAAAAATTGAGTAGGAGATCCTTTGGCTATCTGCCATATTCTTAAAAAAATCGAGAGATTTTCTGTGTTTGGCAAAGAAGATTTTACGGCTTCTACAAAAGAGGAAATATCTGTTTTAGAAAGAGCGAATTCGCTTCTTCCGGAAACTGTTAAAAAAACCATTTTTTCATTGGTGTTTTTGCCTTCTCTGATTGTTAGAGAACGAAGAGTTCCTTCATTAGTAATTGCTTTATAAGCGCCAAGAAGGGATTTCTCCCACCAAGCCCTGACTCCATTTAGAACATCGGAAAACCAGCTGCTTGCAAGATAGCATTTTTCGACATTAAAAACATACCTGTTGGCAGCGGCGATCATTAAGCCTAAAAATTTTGTTTTGGCTCCATTTTCTGAAAAAGAAAATTCCATCTTATTGCGATAATTATAAGGATCATTGCAGGGAATAATAGGTAATATTTTAGGAATATGGGCGCTGAATTCTTTTGCGATAATCTTTTCTTTAAACTTAAGCTGCTCGCTATAGTTCATTTCTTGCCAGCGGCATCCGCCGCAAATTTGGCAGTGGCTACAAAGCGGCTCCGTTCTAAGCTTTGATTTTTTTACAATCGAGGTCAACCTTGCTTTAAGAAACCCTCTTTTTTTTCTTTTATATAGATCAGCTTTGATTAGATCGCCGATGATGGCGTGAGAAACAGCTACCTTAGAAGAAGGAGCTCCTTCTTTGGAATAGAGAGCTATTCCATCTCCCTGTTGATTAAAATTTTCAATGTAAAGCTCTACTTCATCCATAGGGAAAAACTTTACATTAACAGTGAAAAAAAAAGGAAGAAAAATAATTTCTTCCTTTTTTAAAAAAAATATTTTTTTTTAAATTAACGGCGTTTTTTGCCTTTGACTTTTTTTGCTTCAGGCTTTTTCTTAGATGGCTTTGTTTTCTTAAAAGAGCCTTTTTTCTCAGCTAAAACAGACTCCTTACGATAAATCTTTGCAACTTTTCCGAGTTTGATTGAGCCTGTTCTTATTCGTTGAGAAGCAGCTTTATTTCCTTTTTCCACTTTATGTAAATCTTTTTTTAAAGCATCTAATAAAGCATGGATTGTTTTTATTGTGTCCTTAATCATTACCTAGATCTCCTCATTTGTATGATTTTTTTTCATTCATATCCTTTTGAATAGATGTAATATAATTTATTATTCAAGTTTTTTTTTATTGTTTTTTTTTCTTCAAGAAAAATTTTAGAAAATAATAATGAAAAAAAACGGTCCATGGCTTATTCTGAGCAGTAATTTTTTAAAAATAAAATTTTATAAAAATAAAAAATAAAATTTCTTCAAAAAAAAGCTATTGCCCATTATAAATATAAACCTGGTAATAATATGTTTAAAAAAATACTTTTTGTTTTAATTTTTGCATGTACTTTCGCACAGCCCATGCTTGTCGGCAATCCTTCCAGCCCTTCTCTTTTTAAAGAAGGCATTTTTTTTAACAACAAAAATTATTATTTGCGCGCCGGTTATTATTTTGACAATATCTATAAATCTGTCTTTTTAGATGAGATGCCCACCGAAGGATCTACAGATACTTTTTTTAAACTCAGGTCCTATGGAGCTATTGTTACTGTAAATATTTTAAATATATTGGATGTTTATACTCTTTTGGGAGTTTCCAAAAACCAAATTGACAATCAAGTTTTTTCCAATGACCGATTTTCCTGGGGAGTGGGAACGAAAATAATTTTTTACAAATTTAATAATATTGATCTGGCTTTAGATGGAAAGTATTTCAGAGCAAAACATAATGTCGATAATTTCATAATCGAAGATTCTGTTTTCCCCATCGTTACTCCTCATTATGGATTTCTTTATGAAGAGTTTCAGGCTGCTTTATGCGCTTCATACAAGATTGACATGTTTATTCCATATGTCGGCGCAACCTATCTTTTTTCAACGCTAAAACCATACCCTGCCCATATTGGACTGCTTCGCTATCCATCCCCAAATCAGGATATCATCAATGATTTCAAGACCCAGGACACAAAAAATAAAAATAAATGGGGCGCAGTGGTAGGCATCAGTCTTGTTTCTAAAGAGACAATGTCTTTAAATCTAGAAAGCCGCATGGTAGATCAAAATGCGGTAAATATCACCGCAGAAATCAGATTTTAAAAAAAATTAACCTGCTGTATTTTTAAATTTTTTTATTGACAATCTTAAACCTTTTTTTTGAAAAAAAACATTAAGACTAAAAGCGCTGCTTATGTTATTATTTTGATTTATTTTTAATAGGAGAAAAAAAATGTCTGGAACAGCAATTTATAATGATGTTAGAAATTTTTCAATTAACGCGCTTCAAGTTACTAGAGAAACTATTGAAAATATTTCCTATTATTATCCAAAAACATTAGTTATTGCAGTCATAGCCAGCACCATTTTTGCCATTTTATTCCCTACAATTACAGGAGTGCTTGGCCTCGCTCTTTCTTTATATATTATCTATCCATTGAAAAACACTATTGCAGCAGCTATTACTGTGCATGATGCAAACAACATAAGTGAATTTTCCTCTTCAAATATAGCAAAGCAAAGTTTGATATTTGAGATTCAAACAAGAGCCTTAGGCGCTAATTTTGTTGAAGGTGTTCAGGCCTTTTTTGGTTTTTAGATCATTCCACTCTTATTGTCTTTTTCAAGTCGTTGAAAATGCCCGGCTCTATTTTATCTTTTTCATCGATAAGCTGAAGTTCGATCTCATGCTTTCCTTTTTTTAGGCCGTAGATAAAATATGGGGTCCATTTTTCCAGTTCCCTAACAACATTCTTATCTATGATCAGCATCACAGTATATCCATCTTTTGAAAGCTCGCAGTTTTTAATGTAGAAATCCAGCATTATCGGCTTGCCTTCTTTATAAATATGATCAGGAGAAGGTTCATTATATGTTAAATATGGCTTGGAAAGATCAACTCCTTTTAAAGGCGTTTCATTTCGGTAGTAAAAATATCCCGCGTCAAAAGACTCTCGTGTTTTCAAACTTTCATTATAAGATCTGCAAAGAAAAGTTCTAATAGTATGCATCCCGGGAGAGAGATTTGGTAAATTAAACTGATATCCAGCTTCATAATAATCACCCTGATCTTGAAAGTTATCAATACGCTGGGTGGTTTTCACAAAATAAATATCATTGTCGATTACCACATGGATATTTTGGCCCATGTCAGAATTGAAAATTTCATTTTTTCTAGGAAGCATTGAATCAATCCCAATTGGAAAACCTCTTACTTTCACCTGCATTATGATAGGAGTCTTCGTCTTCATTTGACCGTTTTCAGGCATTACAATCTGAATGCTCGCATACTCAGGCTGAGGCGATCTAGCAACTGATACAACCTGAAGAGTTCCTTTCCTGATTACCTTTTCCTGGGCATAGATGGTCGTTATTAAACATGTTATAACAAACATGGCTCCTAGCAATTTTCTCATACGACACTCCTTTTCCCTCAAAATACATATTTTTTTATAAAAAACAAAATAATTTATTTTTTTATTTAATAAAATTGTTCTCTGAAGTATTTGATAAAACTATGGAAGGAGAAAAAAATGAAATACGGTTACGTAATTAAAACCTTGGCATTATGCTGTTTCGCATTTTTATTTGTTTACTGTGGTTTTTTAACCAGTAATTATTTAAAAAGCAAACCCATAAAATCAAAAGAAGAAATTAAAGAGAATGACTATTATAAAAAAATTTCAATGAATAAATCAAACCTGAAAGGCTCGTTTGATCATTTTACAAGAGTGGAAATTTCAATCAGAGATGATGGATTTACTCCTAAGGGCAGAATTGTTGATGTCTGTTTAAATGAAGAAAAACTGCCTTTAAAACCCGCAGATTCAAGATCTCGAAGAGGCTCAACCATAGTGCAGTTAAGGCCTAACACTTATACAATTAAGTGGATTGTACAAAACAATTGCAACCCACCAACCTATGAAGAATACAAAAAAGAAATACACGTTACTGACATGGATCTCTGGATACACGTACATATTGAAGGAAGCAAAATTACTTTCAGCTAATTCTCTTCTGATAAAATGCAATGCTCAAAAACTTGAGCATGAGTTCTTTTCCTAGTTCTATGAGATATCGCAAAAATGTGGAGCTGAAAAATTGCATTATTTATCTTTTTAAGACCTTCTTAACAAGATTTGAAGCTATTGCTTCTGCAAGTAATTTACAAGTTTTGTGAGCTACTAATATAAATCCAGGTCGTACGATTTCAATACTATCGCTTGAATTTTTAAAAGCTTCCCCACAAACACCGCAGATCTGATGGATTTTTGCATTATTTATTTTTTCTAAAAATTCACGACTTTCGTTGTTGTTTTTTTCAGTTCTAGCCTGTATTTGTGCTCTAGTTAGCATTGTTACTTCAGACTCAGTATGAGATCTTTTTCTTGTTGTTTCTGATGCTGAACTAGATACATTGCTACTAGTTCCCATGTCAGAAAAAATTGGTGCTATACTTGAAGAGGTTGATGAGGTTGATGAAGACATATTAATATTCCTTTTTAATTTGTTAATTTAAAAAACTAAAATTAGTGTTTAAACTTAAAAAAACTCGTAAAAAACCCGATCAAAAAAAAACCCGTTAAGAAAAAAAACTTAACGGGTGAAAATAAAAAGCTGGCAGCAACCTACTCTTCCATACTCTTGTGTATAGTACCATCGGCGATGAAAGGCTTAACTTCTGAGTTCGGGATGGGATCAGGTGTTTCCCTTTCTCAAACGCCACCAGCAGAAAATCTAAATAGTAAATCATAAAAAAGAGGCGATGCTTGAGCAGAAATAATACTGCTACAATTCTTATATCCATAAACAAGTTATGGATATAAGAAAAAAAGTGATTAAGTCGATGGACTTATTAGTATTGGTTAGCTACACACATTACTGCGCTTACACTTCCAACCTATCAACCCAGTCATCTTCTGGGAGTCTCATTGGGATACCTTATCTTGAAGGAGGCTTGGCGTTTAGATGCTTTCAACGCTTATCCTTTCCGAACGTAGCTACCCGGCTATGCACTTGGCAGTACAACCGGAACACCATAGGTTCGTCCACTTCGGTCCTCTCGTACTAGAAGCAGCTCTTCTCAAGTATCCTACGCCCACGATAGATAGGGACCAAACTGTCTCACGACGTTTTGAACCCAACTCGCGTACCGCTTTAATTGGCGAACAGCCAAACCCTTGGGACCCTCTACAGCCCCAGGATGCGATGAGTCGACATCGAGGTGCCAAACCGCCACGTCGATATGGACTCTTGGTGGCGATAAGCCTGTTATCCCCGGAGTACCTTTTATCCGTTGAGCGACGGCGATTCCATTCTCAACCGCCGGATCACTAAGCCCTACTTTCGTATCTGTTCGACTTGTGGGTCTCACAGTTAATTTGCTTTATGTCTTTACACTCTCTTCGTGATTGCCAACCACGATGAAGCAAACTTTGGACTCCTCCGTTACTTTTTGGGAGGATACCGCCCCAGTAAAACTGCCCGTCTGACAATGTCCGAATCCCAGATCAATGGGAGTTCGTTAGATTCTCAACTTGCCAAGACCGGTATTTCAACGTCAGCTCCACTCTTCCTAACGAAAAAGTTTCACAGCTTCCCGGCTATTCTACACATGGCAAGTCAAGGGCCAATATCAGAGTACAGTAAAGGTTCACGGGGTCTTTCCGTCCCGTCGCGGGTAAACGGCATCTTCACCGCTACTACAATTTCACCGAGTCTCTCGTTGAGACAGCGCCCAGATCGTTAGGCCATTCGTGCAGGTCGGAACTTACCCGACAAGGAATTTCGCTACCTTAGGACCGTTATAGTTACGGCCGCCATTCACCAGGGCTTAAGTTCAACGCTTCGCACCCCGAAGGATGCTAACATCTCCCTTTGACCTTTTGGCATTGGGCAGGCTTCACACCATATACATTGTCTTGACGACTTCGCATAGTGCTGTGTTTTTGTTAAACAGTCGCCTGGGCCATTTCTCTGCGGCCACCGGATGCTTCTTATAGCAAGTATAATTACATCCAATGGCTCCCCTTCTCCCGAAGTTACGGGGATAATTTGCCGAGTTCCTTAACGAGAGTTATCTCGCGCGCCTTAGAATATTCATCACGCCCACCTGTGTCGGTTTTGGTACGGTCACCATCAACAGCTAGAGGTTATTTCTTGGAAGCTTCGAGCTACATCATCGGTTCCACCGTAGTTTCCCCTTGTGCATTACCTAGCTTTATTCCGGCGGATTTTCCTACCAGACAGCCACATAACGCAACGGACATCCAATAGTCCGCATGCTTATCTTACTCCGTCACCCCATTGCTATAGTTTTAGGTGGCACAGGAATATTTAACCTGTTTTCCATCGTCTACGCCTTTCGGCCTCAACTTAGGTACCGGCTAACCCAGGGAAGACGAGCTTTACCCTGGAAACCTTAGGCTTTCGGCGAGGAAGATTCTCACTTCCTTTATCGTTTACTCATGCCACGCATCTTCACTAGTATGCGCTCCACTACTCTTTACAGTATAGCTTCGACGCACATACTACGCTCTCCTACCACTTGTATTGCTACAAATCCGTGATTTCGGTTCTATGCTTAGTCCCATGAATTATTGGCGCAAAATCTCTCGATTGGTGAGCTGTTACGCACTCTTTAAATGATTGCTGCCTCTAAGCCAACATTCCAACTGTCTTAGAGACTTCACTTCCTTACTCACTTAGCATAGAATTAGGGACCTTAATCGACGGTCTGGGCTGTTCCCCTTTTGACAATGAAGCTTATCCCCCACTGTCTTTCTCCCAGTTAACACCTTGGTATTCGGAGTTTGGTTCCCTTTGGTAGGCCGGTAGGCCCCCGCATGGATCCAGTGCTCTACCCCCAAGGTATTTTACACTGAGGCTAACCCTAAAGTTATTTCGGAGAGAACAAGATATTACCAAGTTTGATTGGCCTTTCACCCCTATCCACAACTCATCCAAAAATTTTTCAACATTTACTAGTTCGGTCCTCCACAGGGTTTTACCCCTGCTTCAACCTGGTCATGGATAGATCACTTGGTTTCGTGTCTATACCACATGACTAAAAGCGCTTTTAACACTCGCTTTCGCTACGGCTCCGGAACTTCTTCCTTAACCTAGCCATGTAGCATAACTCGCTGGCTCATCATGCAAAAGGCACGCCATCAGCCGTTTCCTTATAAAGGACATAGGCCTCTGACCGCTTGTAAGCTACTGGTTTCAGGTTCTATTTCACTCCCCTAATAGGGGTTCTTTTCACCTTTCCCTCACGGTACTTGTTCACTATCGGTTATCGACTAGTATTTAGCCTTAGAGGATGGTCCCTCTTGATTCAGACCGGATTTCTCGTGTCCGGCCCTACTTAGGTGCTCACTAGGTTTCTTCTTCTTTTCGTCTACAGGGCTTTCACCTTTTATAGCACAACTTTCCAGATGTCTTCGACTAAAAATCTAAAACCATGTCGCGAGTCCTGCAACCCCAAAGGACGGATCCTTTGGTTTAGGCTCTTCCCGTTTCGCTCGCCGCTACTTAGGGAATCACTATTTGTCTTCTTTTCCTCCGCTTACTGAGATGTCTCACTTCAGCGGGTTTCGCTTCCACATCCTATGTATTCAGATGTGGATGGCAAGATATTACTCTCGCCGGGTTTCCCCATTCGGATGTCTTCGGATCATTGCCTCTTACCGGCTCCCCGAAGCTTTTCGCAGGTTAGCACGTCCTTCTTCGCCTGTCGATACCTAGGCATCCACCAGTAGCCCTTAATAACTTAACCACTTAAGCTTTTAAAGCCACAATTTTACTCTCTCAAGCATCGGCTCTTTTTTATGAAATTATAATATCATTAAAAATGCCTCTTATTCTTATCTTTCTTTACTATTTAGGATATTTTCAAGATAACGACTTTGACAGTGAAAATAAAGCGACGAAAGAAGCAACCAAGTTTGCTCAACCTAAGTAAAAAGACTTTCGTCTTCTACTATGTCCTTAAAAGGAGGTGATCCAGCCCCACCTTCCGGTAGGGCTACCTTGTTACGACTTCATCCCAGTCATCGGCCTCACCTTAGGCACCTCTCCCCTTGCGGTTGAGTCAGCGACTTCGGGTAAAACCAACTTCCATGATGTGACGGGCGGTGTGTACAAGACCCGAGAACGTATTCACGGCGTTGTTGCTGACACGCCATTACTAGCAATTCCAACTTCATGTAGTCGAGTTGCAGACTACAATCCGAACTGTGATCGGCTTTCTAGGATTTGCTCCACCTTTCGGTTTGGCCGCCTTCTGTACCGACCATTGTAACACGTGTGTAGCCCTGGGCATAAGGGCCATGCTGACTTGACGTCATCCTCACCTTCCTCCTGGTTAACCCAGGCAGTCTCGCTAGAGTCCCCACCTTAAATGTTGGCAACTAACGATAAGGGTTGCGCTCGTTGCTGGACTTAACCAAACACCTCACGGCACGAGCTGACGACAGCCATGCAGCACCTACACAGAGACCCTTTCGGGAGATGCAATCTCTTGCACTGTCCTCTGCATTTCAAACCCAGGTAAGGTTCTTCGCGTTGCATCGAATTAAACCACATGTTCCACTGCTTGTGCGGGTCCCCGTCAATTCTTTTGAGTTTCACCCTTGCGAGCGTACTCCTCAGGCGGCATACTTACCGCGTTAGCTACGACACAGTTAGGGTTGAGCCTAACTACATCAAGTATGCATAGTTTACGGCAAGGACTACCAGGGTATCTAATCCTGTTTGCTCCCCTTGCTTTCGCGCCTCAGCGTCAGGTATAAACTAGAAAACCGCTTTCGCCACTGGTGTTCTTCCACATATCTACGCATTTCACCGCTACATGTGGAATTCCATTTTCTCCGTCTACCCTCCAGCTAAATAGTTTCCCAGGCCGCTCCAAAGTTGAGCTTTGGAATTTCACCTAAGACTTGTTTAGCCGCCTACGCGCCCTTTACGCCCAATAAATCCGATTAATGCTTGCACCCTCCGTATTACCGCAGCTGCTGGCACGGAGTTAGCCGGTGCTTCTTTACCTGGTACTCTCAAATTTACAGATTATTTACCTGTATCTCTTGTTCCCAAGCGAAAGAACTTTACAACCCGAAGGCCTTCTTCGTTCACACGGCGTCGCATTGTCAGGCTTGCGCCCATTGCAAATGATCCTCGACTGCAGCCTCCCGTAGGAGTCTGGGCAGTGTCTCAGTCCCAGTGTTGGCGGTCAACCTCTCAGTCCGCCTAGACGTCATCGCCTTGGTAGGCCTTTACCCCACCAACTAGCTGATATCCCATGAACCTCTCTTCTACCAGTAGGTCCGAAAATCCCCACCTTTGATTTGCCTAACCTTACTCAGGTAACCTCATCCAGTTTTAGCAACCGTTTCCAGTTGTTGTCCCAGGGTAGAAGGCAAGTTATTCATGTATTACTAACCCTTACGCCACTAAACTACCGAAGTAGTTTCGTACGACTTGCATGCCTCATCCACGCCGTCAGCATTCAATCTGAACCAAGATCAAATTCTCAGGAATTTAATCTTTATATTTTGTATGTCTTAGAACTACAGGGTTTCCTGTTCGTTCGCACAAACTTGGTCTTTATTAGCTTCTTCGTCACTTTATCTTCACTGTCAAAATAACAAAAACACCTTAAAGGTGCTATTTCTTCACTTTGCTTTAAAATGAAAGATAAAACATACAAAATTTCTATCTTTTACGGCAAGTACTTTTTAAAAAAAACAAAAACTTTATTTTTTTTCGCTTCTAAAACCGATTTATTTTAATTTTCATGAAAAATATTTTTAGTTTATAACTTTTTCAAAAAACCTATTCAAAATACATCTAGAAGGCGTTTTAAATTTTATTTCATAGCCAAAAAATATTTTTTTTATTACAAAATAAAATTTTTATTGATCTTTTAAGCTCTAAATAATTATTGTAACTAATGTATACGCAACCTGTCGAACAAGGTGGCTTGCCATTCTTTTTTAGCAGGGCAAAGTGTAAGGTAGCTGGTAATGCTATCTACAGTTAACGCGAAAACTGGAGAAAAAATATTTATGAATACAACAAATAAACTAAACAGGGTTCTAATGGCAGCAACTGCTGTATTAGCAATGGCAACAAGTGCTTTTGCTATTCCAAAAGGACCTTGCGACCCTAAACCAAATCCCGAAGTATGCTGTGAGGAACCAGCACCAGGGCCTTTTGCATTTTCTTATGCAAAAGACATGAGCCTTTCTTGCCCTAGTGATTTCTATATTAGAGGTGATTTCCTGCTTATGCAAGCTAGAGAAGATGGTTTAGAATATGCACTAACCCAAAATCAAGATGTTGTTCCTTCTAACTCTTTCCCATTAGAGGAAAGTGAAATTCAGGGATTTACAACTGATAATCACTCAACAGATTGGAACTATGGTGCAAGAGTGACAATTGGTTTTTATTTAAACCATGATGCTTGGGACCTTAGAGCAACTTATACCTATTTTCGTATAAACAACGACAAAGGTACAATTGTTAAAAATAAAGTGTTGCTTCCTTTTTGGGTCACACCTGATACAGATGTCCCTTCAGATGCAAAACAAACATCTGCAAGATGGACTGGAACAGCACATGACCTTAACCTAACTTTAGGAAAACCGTATCATGTCAGCAGATATATGATATTAAATCCTATGGTTGGCGTAAAGTTTGCTAAAATCGATCAAGACTTTAAAGTAAGAAACAGCGGAACCTGGGCAGTTGCTCCAGCCTCTCAAAGAATTGATATGGTTGGCGACAATGACTTTTGGGGCGTTGGCGCTATTGTAGGCATGGAATCTGAATGGCTTTTCGGAGCAGGATTCAGCTTATTTGCTAATGCATCAGCTGCTTTATTGTACTCTCATTTTGATGTAGAGCAAACAGTTTTTGAAACTGTTGAACTTAACAACACAATTGATCATGAGTTCAATACAATCACACCAGCCGCAAACCTTTGCCTTGGCCTTCAGTGGTGCAAGCACTTTAGTAAGAACAGATATGCTGTTTCTATTAGAGGCGCCTATGAATTTCAAGCTTGGTACGATCAAAACCGTATGCGCAGATATTTAGATAATACAAGACCTGAATGTAATATCGAATTACCTCGCGCTAACTTATACTTAAGTGGTTTTGTATTTGGCGTAGGATTTGATTTCTAAGAATTAACATTAGTTAATTTTTCACTGTCAAAGGCTTCATTTTTATGAAGCCTTTTTTATTTCCCTAAAAATTCAAAAAAAAATCTTCTAAAAAAAGTTAAAAACAAAATCCGGACATTGTTTTAAGAGTTCAAAGATGATGAAAAACAGACTTATTCTCTAATACCAGACTGAAGAATATCATGAAGGCGTATAACGCCAATAACTTTTTTACTTTCTATAACAGGCAAGACAGAGATAAGAACTTTAGGATCTTTTTCCATCTCTAGCATGGCATCGTAGGCAAGTGCTTCTTTTGTTATATACCTAGGCGATTTTGTCATAAGAGTATTTATCTTTTTAGATAAAAAGCCTTTTCTATCAGCTTCTATGGCCCTTCTCAAATCTCCATCGGTAAAAACGCCCTGAAGTTCTTTTTCGCCGTTTACAACAATTAAAGCGCCGCAGCGCTTAGCTGACAAAACATGCAGCACATCAACAAGCTCATCCGTAGGAAAACAAAAAGGAATCTCATTTTCCTTTAGCATCAAATCCTCGACGCGAAGAGTTATTTTTTTTCCTATCGATCCGGACGGATGATTTACAGCATATTCATCTAAACTGAAATTCTTTTTTTTCATAAGAGCTACCGCCAAAACATCTCCGTAGATCAGCTGAACGGCAGTGTTGAA
>Ga0351911_1033_pt2 | contig 17803 bp, 16 predicted proteins | sample TotcelHT113001L6_FD_206871 | JGI IMG/M metagenome (GOLD analysis project Ga0351911, IMG submission 206871) | Enriched cells from coal bed in the Powder River Basin, Montana, United States - Total cells T11 rep1 HSBNCT.T11.300.1.L6 ... | reverse complement strand
CCGCGGAATCTTCGAGGCGGGTACCGGCACAACCTTGCACGGCCAGGGCAGCTTCGTGAACTACGGCCAACTCACGGAGTCCAAGGGAACGCGGCTAATCGACGTTCCCTTCCACAACTTTGGTACTGTCGATGTGCAGAGTGGCTCGTTGCAGTTTCGTGCTGGGGGAAGCAGCACCGGAACGTTCACAGTTGCCGCAGAGGCCGAACTGCTATTTGCCGGCGTTCACACACTGGGTCAGCCGGCTAACCTGGAGCCCAGCATTTCCGGTGGCGGGTCGGTTGTTTTCGGGTCGGGCACGGTCGCCGGGGACTATGGCGTGACAGGTGGTACCGAGATCCGAGGCGACGCCGATTTCACGGGGCAGGTGTTCGGCGTGGGTCAGTGGCTGAACGTCCTTGGGTCTGGCGCCGTGGCAGACTTTCACGATACGGCGATTACTACGAGGACAATGACGCTGCAAGGTTCCATCATTTCAGGCGATTTCGAGCTCAAGGAGTTGTATTGGCTGAGCGGCGGGATGTACGGATCAGGAACCACCACCATCCTGCCCGTAGAAGAGGGGGGAGTGCTTGAGATACCCGGCAACGTTGTCCTTAACGGCCGGACACTGATCAACCAAGGGACCGCAAGCTGGAACACATGGTCCATCATTCTGCAGAACGATGCCGTGCTCGAGAACCGCGGAATCTTCGAGGCGGGTACCGGCACAACCTTGCACGGCCAGGGCAGCTTCGTGAACTACGGCCAACTCACGGAGTCCAAGGGAACGCGGCAAATCGACGTTCCCTTCCACAACTTTGGTACTGTCGATGTGCAGAGTGGCGCGTTGACTCTTGGTAGAGGCTACACGCAAATCGCGGGCGAGACCCGGCTCAACGGCGGTTCGATTGTTTCGTCCGCTCCGCTCGACATCCGAGACGGTTCCCTCACCGGTTTCGGCCCGATCTACGGCAGCGTGAACAATCGCGGGCGCACCGTTCCGGGATTGCTGGCGGGTGGCCTCGGTGTGATTCAGATTTTCGGCGACTACGTGCAGCCTGCAGTGGCTGAGGCGGGTGGGCCGTACGAAGTGATCGAAGGCGAGAGTGTCCAACTCGCCGGGACCGTTAGCGGCCTAATGGGAGCGCTGAATATCGAACTCGCTGGGACCGACGCCGGGCTGTTCGATCAGCTCCAGGTATCCGGAAGTGTAAAGCTCGGCGGGACGCTCAACGTGAGCCTGGTGAATGGTTTTGTGCCAAACATCGGCGATCTGCTTATCATTGTTGACAACGACGGGACGGATCCAGTCGTCGGCGTCTTCGCGGGGCTCGACGAGGACGCGGTGTTCACGGTTGGCGGTAACAAGTTCCGCATTACCTATCAGGGTGGTACCGGCAACGATGTGGTGCTGACGGTCGTCGATCCCGCAACCCCAGACCAAGGCGGCAGCACGCTCGGGTACGAATGGGACTTGGACGGGGACGGGATTTTTGGGGAAACCGGGGATGCGGCTCAGCGGGGCGACGAAGTCGGCCCGACGCCCGTTTTCTCGGCCGCCGAACTTGTAGGACCGACCGAGGTGATCGTCACCCTCCGCCTCACCGATGCCACGGGCCTGGCTGGACAGGACGAAGCGACAATCTACGTCCTGGAGTCGCCAGCGCCGGAGGTAGGAATTGCCGGGCCGCCCGTTGGCGTCCGCGGCCAGCATCTGCAGTTTGTTCTCACCGCCTCCGATTCACCCGCCGACGAGGCCGCCGGGTTTACGTTCCAGATCGACTGGGGCGACGGTTTTACGCAGACCATCGATCCGACTCCCGAGAACGGCGGCGGCACGACAGTGGACCACGCCTACACGGACCTCGGGACGTACATCGTCACGATGACCGCCAGGGACCAAGGTGGCTTGGTCAGCGATCCCGTAGAGCATGCCGTCGACATCCGTATCATCGCCGAAGAACCCAGCTTCTGCGATCCGAGCAAGACTTCGTTGGCAGTCGGCGGAACTCTGGGCGACGACCATATCGTCTTCCACCCGGGCGAAGCCGAGGGTGAAGTAGTGGTCCTGCTCAACGGGGTTACGTTGGGCAGCTACTATCCCACCGGCCAACTGTTGGCCTACGGCCAGGCCGGCAACGATACGATCCAGGTCTCCGGGGGCCTGGCGTTCTCAGCGTGGCTCGATGGCGGCGACGGGGACGACCGGCTCAAAGGCGGAGCGGGCCACGATGTGCTCCTGGGCGGCGCCGGCGACGACCTGCTGGTGGGCGGCGCCGGCCGGGACCTGCTGATTGGCGGCGTAGGAATCGACCGCATCGTCGGCAATCCCGACGACGATATCCTGATCGCCGGCCGCACGCTGTTCGACACCAACGATCGGGCCCTCTGCGCGATCCTGCACGAGTGGACCTCGGACCGCGACTACGCCACGCGCGTTGACAATCTGCGCGGCGCGGGAAGCGGCGATCGATGGAACGGGGATATCTTCCTCAAGACGGATGGGCCCGAGGCCACGGTCTTCGACGACGGAGTTCGCGACCTGCTGACGGGCAGCGAAGGCCTGGACTGGTTCATCTTCAACGACAGCGAAGACAAGGCCACCGATCTGAGCGACGAGGAATTCGCCAACTTCCTGAACTTCATTATGGCGGAGGTGTGATAGACCCCCACTTGGTACCAGCACCCTCGTTGCCAGCAAGTGCAACAACCCAACCGGCCGGGATGCGGGGCATACACAAAGAGCGTCCCGGCCGGTTGTTGCGGTGTGTCGCGAATCGGACTCGAAAGGTCTGCTGGCCTTCAACGTAGTGCACGGTCAAAACGACGACAAACGCGACTTGACCGGCGCGTGACCGGCGCTCGAAGGTGCATTTCCTTTGTTAGTGCGGAGGTGCGGGAACCGGCTCGCTCCTCGCTTACGCTTCGGGTTACGACGGGTAAGCCAATTTCTTCCGGCCGCCTTGACGAATCTGCCCGAAGACGACGGCTGCGATATAATCGCCTTTCGAGCCGGTGCCGTGCAAGACTGCAGCGGACATACATCCGCGTGGTTGGCCGGTTCGATTCAGCACAGTCAACGAGGAACCAACACCATGCAAGCGAATCTGACTTCTGGGGAGATTCGCCACCAACGTCCCCGCAGCGATTGTTTTCTGGCGGTCCGGCGGACGGCGGACGCTGCCTTGGCGGGCCGGTGGCGCTATCACATCTCGTTCGTCCAGGGTAGACTTCAAGCCAAGACAGGAACCGATGATGAACAGGCACATTCAGAGCGTACTACTGGGATTGTCGTGCATCGCGCCGCTGACGGCCGCAGCCGTCCAAGCCGAAACGCGGCACGTATGGGAGCAGGTGGAGATCACCCTCCACAGCCAGCGGCCGTACGAGAATCCTTACACGGACGTCCTGGTCTGGGTGGATCTCAAAGGGCCCAACTTTGACAAACGGTGCTACGGCTTCTGGGACGGCGGTTCCACGTTTCGCGTCCGCATCCTGGCGACGGCTCCCGGCCGTTGGACTTGGGAGAGCGGGGCCAACGTCGGGGACCCTGGTTTGCAGGGCGTCCGGGGCGAATTCACCGCAGTGCCCTGGACGGAAGCCGAGTTGGCGGAGAACCCCTGCCGGCGCGGCATGGTTCGGCCCAGCGGCAACGGCCACGCGTTCGAGTACGCCGATGGTACGCCGTTCTTTCTGCTGGGCGATACCTGGTGGGCCACTCCCACGTTCCGCTTTCCCTGGCGCGACGACGACACTCCACGGCCGCTCAACTCCGCGGCGGGCTTCAAGGACTACGTGCGCTACCGCCGCAGCCAGCAGTTCAACTGCATCGCGATGATCGCCGCTTTTCCGAACTGGGCGAACGATGGCCAGCCCGCCCGGTGGAAAACGCGGGACGGAATGATCCTGCGGTGGGCCTGGCCACAGGCCGGGACCGAGAGCGCCAAAGACATGACCGACGAACAGGGCCGACGGGCCTTCCAATTCCCCGGCGCCGTACCGGGCTACGAAAAGCACTTCCCCGACCTGAATCGCATCGTGCCCGAGTACTTCCAGTCGCTGGACAAGAAGATCGACTACCTGAACGCGCAAGGGATGATCCCCTTCATCGAAGTGGCTCGCCGGGACATCGGGCAAGCCTGGAAAGGGCACTACGCGTGGCCGGACTCCTACACGCGGTTCATCCAATATGTATGGAGCCGCTATCAGGCGAACATCTGTCTGTTCAGTCCGATCCATTTCGACACGCCGGCGCAGAGTATCGCCACCGAGGATTGGAACGTCGCGGCCAACCTGGTGATCGACCGGTACGGCCATCCTCCGTTCGGCACGTTGGCCGGGACCAACTCGAATCCCTCGTCGCTCGAGAACTGGGGCCATACGGATCGCGCTCGCTGGCTCAGTTTTCATCAGATTGGAAATCGCCGCACCCACGACGTCTATGAGTACTTGGCCGAGATCTTCCAGGCCCAGCCGCCGGTGCCCGGCATCAACGGCGAACCCTACTACGACGGCATGGAAGACGCCGAGCCCGGATCGGACAAGGCCGCCCGCTACTGCCGCTCGGCCATGTACGGCAGCGTCCTGTCCGGCGGCTTGGGCGGATACATCTATGGTGCGGGCGGTTGGCAGGGCGGCCTGTGGAGCGGCGAAGTCGAAGCGGCCTCCGAGGATCCGATCTGGGAAGTCATCCAGTGGCCGTCGGGCGATCAGTTGCGGCATCTGAAGACTTTCATACTGTCCGAAGGCCGGCGATACCAGGACTTGATTCCGTCCGTCGAGCTGCTGTCCCCCAACCGATCCGGCAAAGCCAAGTCGCTGGACGGTTGGGCCTACTGTGCGGCGACGGGCAGCCGCGACCTCGTGCTGCTGTACTTCGAGCAGGACTGCCCGCAGGCCACGCTGTCCGGTCTGCCCGCCGGACAGAACTACCAGGTTGACTGGTACGACCCGCGTACCGGCCGCTGGCTGAACGAGGCAGCGGCGTCCGACGCGATCACCGTCGCTGCGGATGGCACGATCCGGTTGCCGCCGTTCCCTGGAACAAAGGTCAAATCGGACACCGATTGGGCGTTGAAGCTGCAAAGTCCGTCGGAACAGAAGAGGGACAGAAGGAAGAAAACAGCTGACAGAAACATGGAGTGACAGAAAGATGACATGCTTCGGAAGCCAACGGTCGAAAGGAGCGGGCAGATGAGTCATCACCCGGGGATACGCACGAATTTGGGATGGCGCGGAGCTCTGACAGCGCGCGGCCGCATGCAGATGCGGCATTTGCGGCAACTGATGGAATCGCAGCCGCTGGCCGGCCGAGTCCCGCTGTCCAAGTTCGTCACTCGTCGTGATGAGAAGACCGCCCAGCCCCTGCTGGTAAGCGAACGAATTGCCGCCACGGGCGGCCGCGATGGCTCCTGGGCCTTCGTCTATACGCCACGCGGCGAGTCGTTTTCGGTCGACCTGGCCTCGCTGGGCGGACGGCAGGTCACCGCCCACTGGTTCGATCCAAGATCGGGCGAACGCCAGTCGCTCGGCACGCTGGCCAAGAACCGCCGGGAGGCCTTCGACCCTCCGGGCGAACCCGGTCCGGGGAACGATTGGATCCTGGTATTGGAATAACCTGCCTGCAGCCGCCGCCAGTGGACGTTCGGTGGTCAAGACGCGATGATAGAATTAGTCAGAGTCACAGGCTACGGCTGCAGCCAAGCCACTTGCCGCACGTCAGGAGCAGCGTCATGCCCTCAAATCAAGAAAGAACCAGGCCGCATTCCAAAAGGCCAAACAGGAGTTGAGGAACCTGTACCCGGCGGGGTGTTTTGTCGCTTTCGACGAGGGCCAGATCGTGGCGGATGCGGCCAGCTTCGACGAACTAACAGAGGCATTGGCCGCCATCGGCAAGAACCGCCCTGACGTGTTTGTGGTGCAAGCCGGCGCGAGTTATCCTGACCAGGTCTTCATCCTGTTGTAGTTGCCATGCCACACCCACCAGCGGAACAACGGAATGTGTCAATCACCACGGATTCAAACTTCGGTCCCTTGGAGGGAGGCTGGTTACGCATCGCGATTCCTGACCTTGCGTTCGATGAAAAGACGCTCGGCTACGCCAACGATTCGGTCGTGAATGTGGTGAAGCGAAGTGATCCAGGATTCGCCGGGCTGGTCGGGTTGCCATTGCTCCGGATGCTCGAGTACGGAGGAGACGCGGGACGGTTCTGGATTCGATTGTCCGCCGAGTGATGACCCACGAAGCCTTGACGGCGTCCAGACCCGTGCAGATGCGGCACTTGTGCCAACTGATGGAATCGCGGCCGCATAACGAATTGCGAGAATCGATACGGGAGGCTGATTTCGATGACCAAGATTGTTTGGTGGCTTAGAACGTCGGCTTTGCTTGGCCTTTTGATGTTGGTGTGGGACACAGCCGGGGCGGCCGAAGGCGTTGCCGGGGCGGCCGAAGTCTTCTGGCCGATGCCGCAGTGGTCGCAGGTCGAACCGGCGGAAGTGGGGATGGACGAAGCCAAACTGGCCCAGGCGCGCGATTACGCCTTGACCGGAGATGGCTCGGGCTACATCACGCGGCACGGGCGATTGGTGATGGCTTGGGGCGATCCTCGGGCGATGTACGATTTGAAATCGACCACGAAGTCGTTTGGGTCGATCGCGCTGGGGCTGGCGATCAAAGACGGCAAGTTGCGGCTGGAGGACAAAGCGCAGCGGCATCACCCGACGCTGGGCGTTCCGCCGGAGGAGAACGCGCAGACCGGCTGGCTGGACGAGATCACGATCCTGCACCTGGCGTCGCAAACGGCTGGGTTTGAGAAGCCCGGCGGCTACACCAAGCTGCTGTTTCGGCCCGGCACGCAGTGGGACTACAGCGATTCCGGGCCCAACTGGCTGGCGGAGTGCATCACGCTGGCCTACCGCCACGACTTGGACGAGTGGATGTTCGAGCGCGTCTTCACGCCGCTGGGCATCCAGCGCAGCGATCTGACTTGGCGCAAGAACTCGTACCGGCCCGCGACGATCGAAGGCGTGGCCCGGCGGGAGTTCGGCGCGGGGATCCACGCCAACGTCGATGCGATGGCCCGCATCGGTTATCTGATGTTACGCGAAGGCCAATGGAACGGCCAGGAGATTCTGACGCGGGAGTATGCCCGTGTGACTCCGCAGACGCCGCCCGGGCATGAGAAGCTGCCCGTCCGCCTGCCCGAGAACTACAGTAACGCTGCGCCGCACTACGGCCTGTTGTGGTGGAACAATGCCGACCGGACGCTCCGAGACGTGCCGGCGGACGCCTTCTGGTCCTGGGGACTGTACGACAGCTTGATCGTCGTGATTCCCTCGCTGGACATTGTTGTGGCTCGGGCCGGCAAGTCGTGGAAACGTGAGCAAGATGCGGATCATTACGCTGTCCTGAAGCCGTTTCTCGTGCCGATCGCACAGTCGGTTGACCATCCCCCCAGTCCAGTAATCCAGGAGATTCTCTGGACGCCGCCCGAAACCATCGTTCGCCGGGCCAAGGGCAGTGACAACTGGCCCATGACCTGGGCCGACGACGACTGGCTGTACACGGCCTATGGCGACGGCAACGGATTCGAGCCGCGGCTGAAGGAGAAACTCAGCCTGGGCATGGCGCGCGTCCGCGGCAATCCGCCGGAGGTGGTCGCCGAGAATCTGCGGGCCCCATCGCTGGAACAGCAGGGGGACGGAGCCCGGGGCAAGAAGGCCAGCGGGTTGCTGATGGTCGACGGAGTGCTGTATCTGTGGGCGCGCAACGCCGGCAACGCGCAACTGGCCTGGTCCGCGGATCACGGCGCAAGCTGGACCTGGGCCGACTGGAAGTTGACCACCAGCTTCGGCTACGGGCTGGGCGGGCTTCACAGTCGCTGGCGTCACGCGCTTCGGTTGTCGATCGTCAGGCAGCCTGCTCCTCGTCCAGCACTCGCAACAGGGTCGCAGCACCCTCGAAGGCATCGTACGGCAACCAGATCGGGTACGATCCCTCGGCGGCGATGACATCGGCCCCTTCCTCGCGAGCGACATCCGAAGCCAGCAGCTGGATGACGCGGAGCTTGTCCGCACGCGGGAGCCCATGCAACTCCGGAAGCAACTCGGCAAGCGTCATTCTCCAACCTCCTCCAGGACGAGTCTTCTGGTCCGCGGTTCTGCGGCGGGATTTACACGGCCACTCGACGCATTGTAGCATGGGCGAACCGAAGCGAACATTCCAGCGACAGAAGTCGTGTCGCGATGGCGATGGCGTCCTGCCGGAGGAGACCTCGATGAAACGGCTTGTAGCGAAGATCGCGGTGGTGTTGGCGGTCATGCTGGCGGCGCCTGGCAGCAGTTGGGCCCAGCCCAAACCGGGCGACGTGTTCCGCGAGTACACGCACCGGGTGCCGCTCCGGGATCTAAGCGTCCTCAGGCCGGGAGAGGACGTTCTCAAGACGGGCCTGACGCCGAAACGCAACGGTCAAATGGTGCATGGCATGGAAGTCAACTGGCCCGGTATCATGGTGCTGATTCAACGGGAGGCAACACGTGATTGAGGAGCCGGTGGAAGTCGCGATCCACGCCCTTGCCCTGGCCGACTTGGATCGCGACGGGGGACTCGATCTCGTCGCCGCCCAGACGCATCAGGGAAAAAGTCCGCAGGAAGTCGTCGTGTTCTTAACGCCGGCGGCGGGGTCCAGTGGAAGGGCAAGGAGCGGTCACACGCCTGAACCTTCGCCTGTAGCATGGACAACGTGAATCGAACATGCAACGCTCAGACGATGGCCCTGACGCCGAATCGCCGCCGACCTCGACGCGACACCCCCCGGGGTGGTGGGGTGGCAATCACGGCGGGGCTTTCCATCCGGTGGGATTGTGGTGGAACGGAGGAGAATGACCATGAAGAACTCGAGATGCTTTGTCTGGTATTGTTCGCTGGCGATTGGGTCGGCAGCGATTCCTGTTCTGTCGGCGGGGTTGTTCGCCCCGGCGGCCTCGGCGGCGGAGCTTTCGTCGGTGCCGGTGTACTCCGTCGCAGAAGTCGTTTTCGCCGGTCCACGGCAAACTGCCGCGGATGCGCCGGCCCGAGACGTTCAGCTTGCCGTTTGCTTCCGCCACGAGAGCGGTTCGCCCGAGTTCACGGTCCACGGCTTCTTCGATGGCGACGGCCAAGGAGGTATCAACGGCGACGTGTTCAAAGTGCGGTTCTGCCCAACGCGGCCAGGCAAGTGGACGATCGCCGACGTCCGGTCGAACGCCAAGCCGTTGTCCGGACAACATCGCGGCGGCTACATCACGGCCACCGACTCCAAACTGCACGGCTTCTGGGTGCCGGACGACGAAAGCGCGGGGCGGCGCTGGTACCGACGGTCAGACGGCTCGCACCAGTACATCATCGGCAACACGCACTATACGTTTCTGACCGAGCATGGGCCGAACGGCAAACCGACCGGCGGCAAGATCGCGGCCGACATGGCGGCCAACGCAAAGTTCTTCAAGAAGGTCCGCTTCGGGCTGCAAAGCGGCCAGTATCCGCATCCGACCGAAAAGCCGTGGTTGGATGACGACGGCCGGCCGACCGACGACGGGAACGACTCCCATCGGCCCAATCCGCGCTGGTTTCATCAGCGGGTCGACGTCGCTGTGCGGAGTGCCTTCGAGCGTGACTTGATCGCCGACCTGATCCTCGCCGGACCGGATACGCCCGCGTCCCGCACCACGCTCAAGGCCAAACACAACGCGGGCGACGCGACACCCTACCTGCGTTACGTCGCAGCCCGCTACGGCAGTTTTCCAAACGTCTGGCTCTGTCTGTGCAACGAGTACGACATCAAGACACCGAACTACACGCAGGCCGAAATCGCGGAGCTGGGCGTGACGATCCGCGGCTATCTACCGTACCCGACTCCGCTGAGCGTGCATGACGGATCGACGATCGGCTGGTCGGCGAAATTCGATTCGCTGCCCGAGTGGGCCGATCATCAAATCATCCAGCGGAAGATCCGCGCGATCGCTCCGGCTGCGGATACCATCGACGCGGTGTGGCGGGGCGAAGCAGGAAAGGGGCCGCGCCGCAAGCCGACGGTCAACGACGAGTTGAGTTACGAAGGCGCCGGCGACAAGCACACCGAAGCGGACACGATCGCCGCACACCTGGGCGCGTTTCTGGGTGGCGGCTACGGCACGACCGGCGAGAAATACGGCCAGAAGCTAGGCCAATATTTCTGGGGCGACTTCGACGCCGGCAAACACGCGGCCGCCGACAATCTCGGCTGGTTGCGTGAAACGATCGACCGCGAGATCACGTTCTGGAAACTCGCGCCGGATGCGGCGGCCGACGTGTTTCCCGATCTCGACTCGCGCTTCCGCACGATGGCCTGGCCGGATCACGAATACGTCCTCGGCACCGACGCCGCGAAGTCCGGTATCGTCGCCAATCTGGGTTCAGGCCGCTGGACCGTCACGCGCCACGACGTCATCGGCAAGGAGTCCCAGGTCTTGGCCAAAGACGCCACCGGCCGGTTCGCTTTCGATGCCCCTGCCTGCCGTGCGGTGTTGTTCCACTTCAGAAAGGAAAGACCATGAAATGGATGCTGCGCCGAGTCAGCCCAGGAGCGATCCGATGAGAACGGCGACCACTCTGGCAATCACTTCCGTGTGCTGAGCCTGTTTCTGATCCTGGATCATGAACAGGAGGCAACGGAGCTAACGGAGGGCGAATCGGTTCTCTGGTTTCTCTGTTCGCTCGTGTTCCAATTAAGCCCGCAACGACTTAATGCGATTACTGGAGGCCCCCATGCGAAGAATCTTCTGTCCCTGTCCGCAAGCCGCAAAGACGGTCAATCGTCGCTCGGTATTCCCCAGCGGCCTTTCGCTCCTCTTGACGGCGTTCATGCTACCGGTAGCGATGCCCGACGTAACGCTGCGGCATTTCACGACGATGACCAGCGGCTATCGCGCCGTGGGCGACGAGACGACCGGCAGCTGGAAGCACGGTCCGAGCAATACGCCGTTCGTGCCAAGTGCGAAACCCCTGTTTACGCCGCCCGGCACGCAATACGCCTACTGGGATTCGGCGATGAACACGTTGGGGCTCGCGCTCACGAAGATCGCCGGCGAGCCGATCGAGCGGCTCTTCAAACATCGCGTCGCCGACCCGATCGGCCTGAAGAATTGGGACTGGGGCGATTACGCGACCGTGGACGGCGTGGTGGTCAACGGCGGCTCCGGCAACGGCAACAAGCACATCTTCATCACCGCGCGCGAGCTGGCGCTGTTCGGTCTGCTGTTCCTGAACCACGGCCGTTGGAACGGTCGGCAGCTGGTGCCGGAGTCGTGGGTCGCCGAGGCCACGCGCGTCCAGGTGCCGGCCACCATGCCGTGGGCCCATCCGGAAAGCGAGATCGACGGCCGGGGCGTGTACGGCTTCAACTGGTGGCGCAACGGACTGAACCCCGACGGTGCGCGTAAACTGCCCGCCGCGCCGGAGGGCATGTTTTAGGCTTCCGGCCACAACAACAACAAGTGTTTCGTCATCCCCGAATGGGACATGGTCATCGTCCGCCTGGGCCTGGACGGCAAAGCGCAGGACGAGGCGTGGAACGGATTCCTGGCGAAAGTCGCGGAGTCCTTGAGAGGAAAATAACACCCACGAGCGGAGACACCACGTCAAGAACGCACGCTGGTTCACCTGTCTGGCCGTCGAATCCCGACGAGCGGCCGGTGTCCAAGGCTCCAGCCGGGATTGCGGCGGACGTTGCAGGGGATTATCTTGTCGTGAAACCAGGGAGCACAATGGTGGCCTCGAAAAGCAACAACTACTGCCTGCGACTGAACCTGCCGGTGCCGCGAATCGAGGATTTCGTGGGTCTGCGGGAAACCAAGCTGTTCGACCTGATCGTCGTGGCCCTGTTGGAGCACGGTGCGCCGCTGCCCATCGAGTCGCTGGCGGTCCACTTGGTTGCAGCCGGCGCCGAAGCGCCAACCGGCGACATGGTCTATTCGCTGAAGAAGGCCTGGCACGGAATGGAGCCCGTGTACCGAGACTCGGAGGGCCGGTTCGGTCTAAACCTCTCCTCGCCGGAATTGAACCGTCGGCTGTCCCGGCTGGGACTGAGAGGAGGCCGCACCGCGCCGGCCGCTTTGGCCCCCGAACCGGAACCTGCTCCGCCTGCCGTGCCGGACGACGTACCGTTGACGGAGGCCGAAGTCCGCTGGGCCTTCGCTCAACGTCCTCTCTCCGCCGTCTCACCCCTACGACAAGTTGCGGCGGTCCTGGATGCGGTCGGCGAGCCGATGGACGTGGCCGCCTTGGACGCCTACTTGGCAAGCCTGACTCCGCACCGTGACGCGTTGCGACACGAGTCCGTGAACGGCTGGCGAAAGGCCTGCGTACGCCCCGACGCGGAGGGCAGACTCTGCCTGGACCGGACGGCTCCCGATGTTCCTGCCATGCGACGGGCCGTGCGCAAGCTGGCCGTTGCGGGTCGACAGCAGGAGGTTCGCGAGGCGCAAATGAAACGCCATTGGGAGGAGCGACAGATCGTGTTGGATCGGGAACGCGAGCAAGCACGGCAGGTGGCCGCAGCGTGCCGACGGGCCCTGCTGCGCGTGGTTCCTGACAAGGGACCGGTGGCGGCAGCAGCGCTGCTGGACATCGGCTCGCGCACGATCCGCACCTTCGTCGGCGACCAGCTAGCCGAACTGGGTGCGGCGCTCGAAGCGTTCGACCTCGTGGCGGCGATTGGGGTGCGCGAGGCACTGCAAGCGGTGGGCATACCCGATGCAGACCGTTTCCGACTGGTCGATTTGAAGCCCCCGAAGAAGACTCGCCAACTGAACCGGCAAGGCCGGACACTGGCCATCACCCCGGAACTGCTGATCACGGCCACGACGGGCATCAGCCACCCCCTGGGCGACCCCGCCAAGATCGCGGCCTACCTGGCGTCGGGGGATGTGGGCAAACTGAGGCGCCGGCTGGAGAGCGACGTGAAGGCCCTGTTTGCCTTCTACCAGTACGGCGTGCTCCACGGCTGTGTCCGTTTGCGTTGGGGCTTCCTGGATGAAACCTTGGGTGTTGATTGGGCTCTCCCGGGCCAAGCGAGCCTCTACGAGACGCTCCAAACGCTTCACGCCGCGCGGCAACCCGTGGAACTCGTCTGGGGTACGGCGCCGGGTTGGACCGATCCCTGGTCGCGCGCCCGCCGCGTCACGATCGTAGCCTTCGACGGCTGGGCGGCCCTCGTCGAGGGCGATGGTCAGCAGTGGCAGATCGGGCGTTACGAGATCCAAGCCGTGCGTCCCGCGACGGCGATTCCGAGCCCTGGCGAGCCGGCGCGGCAATCAGCATCTGAACCACCGAACCCAGGGGACCTTTGATCGCGGTAGCGCACGCTCGCTGATGTTTCGTTAGCTGGCGTTCGTTGCCGCCTGCGGTCGCGTGGTAAACCGTGTCAGGGAATTCCGCTCGAATTGGTCGTGCCATGATGTCGTAGAATCGAGTACCGAGGAGTCAACCTGTCACGTGTCAAGAGTTGACCCCACGCCCGCCCCACGCCCGATTGACCCCACGCCCGACATGCTGAACGCCAATGCGCCTGATTAAGACTCTGACGGCGTCGCTGCTACCCCAGCCAACGGATCAGCATAACCGACTTGGCGGGCGATGCAACAATTCGGACACTGGGACCGCCAGCAGGACAGAATCGTCCAGTCCACGGATAGCCAATCCGCCGCTCGACTCCGGCCGCCTGCCCTGAATGTCATGGGACCGCTGGCTTTTCCCACCTTGGCAGCTGCCCCGCGAGTCAGCACGCCGGTCAGCCGTTAACCGCGTCCCCACAGCAACCGGTAGCCGAGTCGGCGAGCGATCAGCAGCGGCGCGGTCAGGGTCACGAAGAAGCCCGCTACGAGAACGGGAACAACGACAAACACCTCCCATTCCACCCACCCGCCGCCAAGGATGACACGCAGTGACAGGTAAACCGCAACGACCCCAACGTCTGCGGCGAAGGCCAAACCGAGCGTCAAGGGCAACCGGCGTGCGCGTAGACCGGCCAGAACCGCAGGCAAGACGGTTGCCGCGCTGACCACCACGATGACAAGGGCACCGACGACCAGCACCCCGATACTGCCGTTGCCCCTTGGCGAGTCTATCGACCGCGAGAGACGTGCCGCCGCCAACGCGGACGCGACGGCCGACATCGCGAGCAACAGGGCTCCGATTCCCATTGGCTCGTAACGGCCGGATGCCGCGTCGTCGCGATGGGTAATACGCCAGCGAAACCAGATCCGCATGGTCCACAAAGGCGTCTGTGCGGCGAGGAGAAACAGAGGCAGACAAAGCAACGTGGCCGCCAAGTAGTCGATATCCCCAGGCACGGTGTTGTCGGGCAAGAGCGGAGCGAGGTAGGCCCCGAATAGCAGAATCGCAGACGCTGCTCCTGCCAAGATACGCCAAGGCCAGGGCAGCCGAGCGAACACGAACCAGACGCCGTGGATGGCTACCTGCCCGCCGATCATCCCGATGCGTGCCGGATACAGCGCCAGCACAATCGCGCGGTTTGGCCACAGACCGGACATCAACAGGGCGGTCACGCCGTTGCCGACGAAGAAAAACGCGAGGCAGCCGAAGAACAGCCAGACGCCTCGGTCAGAAAGACTGCGCACGCTTCCGCTCCTACGGAAAGAGAACCGGTCTACGTGGCGGGCACGGTCGTCAGCGCCCGCGCCGACGGGAAGCACAATCGGGCATTGTACCCGCGCCGATGCAGTTTGCATTCCAGCGGAGCACTCGGAACGGCCTGTGGATTCCGTGACGGTACGCCCCGTCTGCGGCCGGACGTGCAAAATCCAGCCTTGTCCGAATTCTGCAAGTTCCGCTCGAACGGGCCCGAATCAGCCTGGTACAACTGGCCGTCGAGAATCACCGATCCCTGGAAATCGGTGCCTGCTGAGCGCTGGTCGCCGGCGGGTTGGGTGCCACGTCCGGAGTTTGTCCCGATTTTGAGCCCTGGTAAGCTGGGCAAGATATGAAGCTGCTGGCCGATGAAGTGCCTCTGCCGAACTTCCGTGGGGGGCATGGGGTCAACTCTTGACACTTGACACCCTGTCGGCGAGTTGCTGCAGGCGATGGGCGAGATCGCGATCTTCCTTGGCTGCTTCCTCCAGGCGGTGGACGACGCGATGGATCCCGCTGCCGTCGCGGTAACCGTACTCCTTGGCAAGTTCCGTCATCCGCTGGCCGCCCACACGGACCCGCAGCCAAATGGCCACGCGACGGTCGGCCTCCTGCGCGACCAGCGAGGCGACAAGACGCGACACCTCGTCCCCGTCCGCACGCCGACGCCAGCGGATCTCTTCGTGGCCTCCGGCTTGGTCCAGGAGTTCGCGGGCCCGATTCCAAAGCGATTCGCCCCCCAGGACCAGCCTTTGGCAAAGATCGTCCCACGGGGAAGGGATCACCTGTCCAAACGCCAGCTCGATTTTCCGCCGGTATTCCTACCGCCAATTCCTCGCGACGCGCCACGGGAATTGGCGTTCGCTTGTCCTTGGGGCGAACCGGATTGAGGTGGATTCCGGATCGACGTCCCGCGGGTCGCGCCAAGCTCATGGAATCCGCAAGAACAGAGGGAACAGAGACAACAGAGAAAGGGCTTTCCTCCGTTCCCTCCGTTTCCTCCTGTTCAGGTTCTTGAATTCATTTGGTTGCGGCCGAAGGCCGCGTTGGTCGACCTGCTGCCGAATCTGCTGATGCGCTTCCTCTGGGCAGCTTCTGTGGGGAGCGCTGCGGGCTAGGGCAAGAGGTCTCGCGGCTGGCTTGCTGCCGACAGACGGACGGCGTCAGTCGAGGAACAGACCGGGGCTGGCCTTGAACCGTTCCGCCAGCTTGCGAATGTGGGCGACCGTCAACGAACGCTCGCCTTTGAGGATTTTCGCCCCCAGGCTCGGGTGGACGCCCAACAGCCGGGCCAGGTCCGAGGCGTTCATCTGGTTTTCTTCCAGCAGGTGCTTGAGCGAATCAAGTCCCGTCAGGCCGGTGGTGTCAATCGCGTGGTGCGCGGCCTCGTAAGCCTGCACCAACTGCACCAACGTCTCCCGGTAAGCGGGAATTTACGCCGCCCACGAAGGGCGCAGGCCAGGACTGGATCCTGGTGTCGAACGACGCCAGCCGCGACACTCCGTGGCCGTCCCCCAAGTAGCATGAATCTCCTGAGCCGTGCCGATTTCCGCAATTTTTTCGCGATGGCCGGCACGGCTCGGAGAGCCATGCTACAAAGATGCACAGCTCCGGCGGTTGCGGAGAGTGCCGACCGCGGCCGCCGATGACCAGAACACCAGGACACCGTGGAGAAGATGTATGACACGATTACTGCTCCTCGTTAGTTTCGTTGCCGCGCCTTGCGTTGCCCGAGAATTCAGCAATCCAGAACCGCGGCCACGTGTGATCGTTGAAACCGATGCGGGCGGCGACCCGGATGACGAACAGTCTCTGGTGCGGTTCCTCGTCTACGCCAACGAGTTCGACATCGAAGGTATCATCGCCAACCGGCCCGTCGCCCGTGACCGCGAGAACAAGAACTCTATCCGTGACGGACTGGGCATCGTCCGTGCGCAGATCAACGCCTACGACCAGTGCTACGCCAATCTCGTGCAGCACGATCCGCGATTCCCGAAGCCGGAGCAACTGCTCGCCCGCACGGTCGCCGGCTACGACGTCACCGAGAACGGTGTGGACCTGATCCTCCGCGCCGTGGACGGCGCCGACCCGCGCCCCGTGTGGTTCTGCAATTGGGGTACCGACCATGGCAGCGCTGCGAGTTGCCTCCGGCGCGCCCTCGATGGCGTGCTCCGCGAGCGCGGCCGCGACGGCTACGCGCAATTCAAGAGCCGGCTGCGGCTCAGTTCCTTCGATGCGTTCGGCGAGCACACGACGACGCTCGAGCCGCCCTTTCCGCTGTGGGTCGACACCTTCCGTCCCCCGTTGGACGGAAAGCGATGGTATCACCGGTTCTCCGCGCTGACCGCGACCGCCGACGGGTTCGATATCGAGCGCGACGTACGCACCGGCCACGGACCGCTCGGCGCGCTTTATCCAACGAACACCGGCCCGCGACAGAAAGAGGGCGACACGATGGCCTTCCTCTACCTGCTGCCGACTGGGATGAACGACCCGCAGGAACCAACATGGGGCAGTTGGGCCGGGCGATACGGGCCGAATGAGGAGCATCCCGGCAAGCCGTATTTCTGGGCCAACCAGCAGGACGTGTGGCGTGGCACGACAAGCCGCGATAACACGCTGGCCCGCTGGGCGGCCGATTTACAGAATGATTTCCGCGCTCGCATGGACTGGTGCGTGAAACCTCGCGCCGAGGCCAACCATCGGCCCAGCGCCGTGCTGAACGGCCGAGGCGGGCGGGAAATCCTGCGACTGGAGGCAAAGCCCGGCAGCGTGGTCGAGTTAAGCGCGCACGGCTCCAGCGACCCGGACGAAGACTCGCTAACGTACGAGTGGTTCGTGTACGGCGAGGCGGGGACGTACGCGCGCGAAATCCAACTAACCGCGACTGGCGGTCCAACGACCCACTTCACCGCGCCGGAGGTGAAACGAGCCGAAACCGTCCACGTCATTCTGTGGCTGAAAGACGACGGCGACCCGCCGCTCTGCGCCTATCGGCGGGCGGTGGTCACCATCAGACCGTGAAGTTCGACGACCTGGCATTCGACTTCATCCCTCAGTTCCAGCCGCTGCCTGGAACGCGGCAGCACCGATGGTAGAACCCGATGCAGTCGGCGGCGGGGCATCAGGCGCCGACTGCATCGGGTTCTACCA
>Ga0351911_1170_pt1 | contig 19262 bp, 16 predicted proteins | sample TotcelHT113001L6_FD_206871 | JGI IMG/M metagenome (GOLD analysis project Ga0351911, IMG submission 206871) | Enriched cells from coal bed in the Powder River Basin, Montana, United States - Total cells T11 rep1 HSBNCT.T11.300.1.L6 ... | reverse complement strand
CCAAATCTCTGGAAAGCAGTACTTTTATCATGATCAAATGATATCATCCATTTCAGGGATAACTGGCCATCAGAGCGAATTTGTTTATTGCTCCATAACGAAAAAACCAATCACAAAGAGTGAAGCAGGAACATCAATCTCGGGTCGTTTGGCTTCATTGCAATACCTAACCCGCTGTGAATTTAACAATAAACCTATTCTAACCAACGAAGCACGTGTTAGCCAAATATCAGGAAAGCAGTACTATTGTAAAGAGCAAAAGATATCATCCATTTCTTTATTAAGAGGCCATAAAAGCGAATTTGTTTACTCTTCAAAACCCCAATTTAAATTAAGTTGTTGCGTTAAAGAAGCAATACAATGTCAGTGGTCCAATGAATTGTTTTATCCTGACGACACAAGAAAATGCCCAATTACAAAGTTATGCTTTAGCAAACACTTTTTAAATTCAGAAAATGTATTCGAAATAATGGATTACGTTTTTGACAAAACTAACAAATGTTCCGATGACTTTGAATTGTTAAAAAATATCGAAAATATGGTGAGAATACATTATAAACATCACATTAAAATTTTTAACGCTTTACTTTCACCAAATCACGATAAAATGTATATTTATGCTCAAAAATCAATTTTTTTTGGCCTATTTACGAGAGAGATTGGATTTTTGTATTCAATTAATGATCACAAAATCATTGGCAAAATTATCAAAAGAAGAAACTCGTAGATTTTAATTGAAAAAAACTGCATCCTGAGTATCTTGACAGTTTCCTTAATAAAGACTGGGAAAACGGGTGGTTTTCGTCAAAGGTCTTGACGAAGCACTCCTACCCTCTCCTCCAAAGCATCTTTTTCCTTTAGGCCATCGATCCATTCGCTGGGTATGCTTGAATAACCAAAACGGGCACCCAGGAGAGGGCCAGCAACGGCGGCATTGGTATCCGCATCGCCACCTTCATGGATAATGGCAAGGAGGCCTTCTTTGAAACTGGTGGCGTTTTGAAGTGCCCATATACCAGCCGACATGGCCTTGAGGGTATAACCCATGGAGAGGCTTTCCCCTAGTTCCAGCGGGGCGATGTTTTTATCCAGGGCTTTGTTGAAGTAGTCCAAGACTCGCGGATCCTTGGAGGCGTAGCTTTCTTTTAGCTCATTCAGGAGCGCAGGAATGTCGCTTTCCCCTTGTAGCAGTCGGGCGATAAGCAGGCTGATAATCTGGCAGGACAGGATGCATCGAGGGTCGTGGTGGGTGATTTTGCAGGCTTCCTGGGCATGAAAGGCTACTTTTTCCAGGTCGTGATACTCCCAGACCCCGATGATGGAAGTGCGCATGACTCCCCCATTGGCTGCCATATTCTTCCCGGTGCTTTCCCAATAGCTTTGGGAGACTTTATGGGGATTTTCCAGGAAGCCCGGAGCTGTAAGTACCGAATGGACGGTCTGGCCTATATCTGGAGCTCCGTCTGCCCCCCATTGATAGATTCGCCTGGCGATATCGAGGGTGTCGAAGCGTTTCAAGGCAAGCAAGCTGTCGAAGATGCAGAGCATTTGGTCGGTGTCGTCGGTCCAGTCGCCTTTTTCGAAACGAGCGCGGTGGGTATCTTGTATGATTTGCTTGTAGTGGCTAAGCCCCTGGGGGTAGTGGTGGGCGATGGTGGCTTTGCTCATAAACTCGGTGCCCAGACCCAGGGCGTCCCCTATGGCATGACCGAATATTACCCCTCGGATTTGATTTTCACGATTGGCGATCATGGTCACGCCTTTCGAGATGGCAAGCGAGAATGGAGTCTTTGGTGAATGAGTCAAATAGCTTGGGTTTTTCGTGTTTTATAAATATGTATGCATATACTGATACTATAGGAAGCATGAGCCTGTAAACTAGGTCCAGGTAATCGTAGGATATGGAAAAAAACTTCAATAGGTTGAATAGGAGTAAAATGATCCAAACAAGAACGGTATAGAAAAACAAGATTTTTCGTAATCGTAGGCTTGGAATTATGGACTTATAGCTATAAGGTGGATAAAATGCCCAGATAGGTATAGCAAGTAGAAAAATATAATCGAGCTTTGGAAGGTTTATCGAGGGAATCTCAGATAATATGCCTAATACCAACACGATCAACACATATCCCCCAAAAGCTAAATAAGCCAAGCGCTGAACTTTGTTGGTTTTTTTTGTTTTAGTTTCCATGTTGCCCCCATAATTTTTTATCGACTTGTTTCCTTGCTCTCAAAAGCCAGACGATGAGCAGTATGAGTGTAAAGAGGAAGAACAAGAGAGTGGATAGGATGGCAATGACAAATATAAGCGAATAAATTATGGTTAAGGCTGAGGAAGTTGAATTGTAATCGAAAGAAGTTGGATTGACCGGCTTTTGGAAGTGTATTTTCATTTCGGGATTTGTGGATACATTGGTGATTTTCATTCTATTGAAAGGTTCAAGTTCAAAGACCCAAAATCCTACACTAAACCGTAGCATATCATCATAGGTGCCTCCGATATATTCCATGGCATAGTTCATGCTATCCACTTCATAGCTTGAACGAATGTAATAGAAATATCCTCCAGTGGCTGCATTCATGTCAAATCTGTACCAAAAGCGATCTTGATGTTTTGCGCTTACAATGACGCTGGCAAAAGCTCCTCTTGCTTCTGATACAATCAAGTTGAATGAGCTATCATACAGGGTGATATAACTGCTTTTTGTGTGACGTTCCACTGCTAGGTAGGCTATGCCCTCCTGGTTGTGATAAAGGAATGGTAGCACCTGGGTGTAAAGCAAAGTTTCTTCTGGCATGAGGTTTAGATCATATATTTTTCGGATGTAATTGTTTCTTTTTTCCAGGTAGTCGAGAACTTCTTTGGGCAGTGATTTGGGCAAGTTGACATAGAGAGGAGGGAGATTGGTGCCCCAACGTTGAGCGTATTTATCTAAATCAAGATTTGCTGCTTCGATGATGTAGAGATCGGGCATGCTGAAAGGGTCTTTGGGTAAGAGCAGTTCATCTCTCCTGGGTATTTTTAAAAAACGCAAGGGCTGATGGATGGAAAGAGCAAGGGTGGAGGTGCTGATGATGCTTAAAAGTAATAGGAAAAGCGTAATTTTGCTGAATACTCCAAGGGAATGAATTTTCCTGAACGCTTCGTTTGCTTTCATAAGCATCCCCCACCATTATCTCAACTTTCTTTCATTATACTGAAATGTTTGATTTAAGGAATTGCAACAAGGGAGCATCCTGTGGTCATAAGTTTATTACTACCAATAAAAGCTTGACTTTATTCGTATTGTGTTATGATTTAAGTATATTGGAATCCATGCAATCCTATCAGGAGGTAATTTTTGATGAGCAAAAGTAAAGCTTTGTTTACTTGGTTTATAAGCATTTTTCTTGCTATTTCCTTATTTCCTTCTGCATCGGTTTGTAAAAATGCCATGGGATCGGAAGAAAATGAACCCACTTTTCTTAATGTTGATCTCGATTATCCCACTTGCGATCTATCCCTCAACTACCAGTTCACTTTCTTTGCCACCGAATTTCACGAAGCTCTGGGCTGGTTTCATTTGGTGTTTCCTCCTGGCACCTCTTTGTATTCACCTTTGCCGACAAATGAAAAAGATAGAAGCAGTAGACTTCGTTCTATTCACTCTGCGATTTTATATGCTAGCAAGATAAAAAACAATCAATGTGATATTAAACCTGATCTTCCAGAATTGTATTTCGACGAAGACCATTCTCTCCATTTACGCTTTCAAATTACGAGTGATATCGACCCTACGCTAAATGGTGCTAATAAAATAGTTCTCATTGTTCCACGCCGTCTTGGTTTTGTTAGCCCCAAAGTAGAGGGTGAGTATGTTTTTCAAGTGAAATCGGATGCTGTACCGGAGGGGCAATTTTCCCAGCCGATCAAGTTAACTGCTTTTGATCCTGAAACTAATTTCATCAAAACTCTGGACTTGGTGGTTGATCCCCCCCATACAGGAGTGTCGGCAAATTATGAGTTTACGATTTACTTTGACCAGTATGAAGGCTATATCCAGGCTCTTTTTCTCTTCCCTCCCGGTACCAGCATTCAACCTCCTCTGCCCGAAGATCCTGAGGGGAGAAGTAAACGCTTGATGGACATGGCTTATGCCATTTATGAAGCTAATAAAGATTTCCATTGCTGTCCTGCTTGCCTGATGTATCCCTTTATCAAGATCAATGAAGACACTTCTATTAATTTCAGATATGATTTCATACATCCCGTCGACCCAGGAAATGAAAAGTGGAAAAAGGTGAGTCTTTTTATTCCAGAAGGTGTTGGAATAGTCACTCCATCTGATCCAGGTGATTATGTGTACAAGTTCAAGACCCATAATCCTCCTGAATGGCGAGTTTCTAAAGCATTGTCTATTACTAAGAAAGCAGAATAGGGAATTGTTCCTACTTAATGTTTGGGACACTGTCCCAAGAATTTGAGGCTCCAAAAAATCGGGGACGGTTCTTATTTGTTGTAAGGGTTCCTTAGTTTTTTGCTTTTTTCTGTTTATTTTTCTGGACAAGTGAAATGATGTAGAGGAACATTAGACCAAGCAAACCTATAGAAAAGAATCCTACGGTAACGAAATTAATAATATTCTCTCCATATAAAGGTGATTCAATATGAACTGCTATTTCGGGACTAGTGTTGGTATGGATGATTTTCATTGTTTTTAGGGGAAGCAAAAAGTTATCATAAAAGCCCACTCCATATGTCTTTGAAGCATATTTGCCATCGGACAAGCTGATTTGTTCATAGAATAAATGAATGCCAGTTGCACCTGTTGAACCACAATATATCCAACACCTATCGGTGTGGTTTGCGCTAACGATATAGCGGAATTTAGGACCCAAAATAGTCTGTTCAACTCTATTTAAGGAGAAATCAAATAGGACAAACTCATTGGTGTTTTGACCTTTTTTTGTTGCAATAAATCCTTCTTGGCTTGGGTTTTGGAATGGTAATACTTCGATGATTTTATCTTGGGTCGATATAGGCTCTTTGTAGGGAATATCAGATCTTTCACCTGGATTGGGGGTAAAGTGCTTTTCCTTTAGTTGACGGATAAAGCTGTTTCTTTTTTCAATATAGTCTGTGACTTCTTTCGGAAGATCGCTGGGAAGATTGACATAGAGAGGGGGCAAGTTGGGATGAATTTCTTCTTTGAAGTTGTCCAGCTTTAGCTTTGGGGCTTCGATGATGAATAATTTGGGAGCTTTAAATGGGTCCTTTTTTAGCACCAGATCAGTTGGATGAGGTATTTTTAGGTACCGCCAAGGTTGGAACATCGCTAGAGGTAGCAATAAAACGCTCAAAATCATTAGGGTAAAGAGGTATATCGTAGCTCTTTTCCAGGTACTAAGCGAAAAAAACTTCCTGAACGCTTCGTTTGCTTTCATATGTATCCCTCACCAATATCTCAACTTTCTTTCATTATACTGAAATAGGTGATTTGAGGAATGTATCAGATAGCGATAGTTCTTATTTGATTTGATTTCGCAATTGATTTTCCTCTTCTTTCAGTATTGTAAAAAACAATGTAAAATCATTGCAGGAGCAAAATGAATAAAAAATGGGACTTTGATAGTTGGGCAAAAAGTTACGATAAATCTGTACTGGATGATGATTGGTTTCATGATAAGTACAATGAAAATCTCGCAGCACTCTGCAATGAAATTATGGAATTTTCTAAAATGAAACCCTGTAAGTTGTTGGATATTGGCAGTGGCACCGGCAATCTAATTGTTATGCTTCAAAATATACAGAATTTGGAAATTGTTGGATGCGAACCATCCCGGAATATGCGGGAAATTTGTATTCAAAAATGTCCGACTGTAAGTGTGATTGATGCTACACTACCTAATCTGGATAATCTTAGTGGTAAGTTTGATATTATTGTTTCCTCTTATGTGATTCATCATGTTCCTCGTGAGAGTCTTGGTATCATGGTTGATAGCTTACGAAAACTATGCAATTCTGGGGGATTAATTCTTCTTCTGGACGTTATGTTCGCAAACGAGGATGCATTTCTTGATGAAGTTAAGCTTCAAAAAGAGAACCAGTTTCATGATAGGGTGGAAGAATTGCTGGACGAGTATTTTCAGTATGTTGATCAGTTAAGAACAGCATTTATTGACGCAGGCTTTTCTGTTTCTAGTCATCATCTTAGCAAATATATATGGTTGCTCAAAGCACATCATGTTTCTACGCCAAATGGTTAACAAACTGTTGCAGTGAAGCTTTTTTAAAACACAAGGGGACGGTTCTTTTGTGCTCTCATCAAGAGCACAAAAGAACCGTCCCCTTGTGCTGTTATATCGACATTTTACCCAAAAATACATATTAACTTTTCTTGACACTTTCCGTATAATTAATTTGCCTTCAATGGATGATTTGTACTTGTTTCTACTGGATGGCGCTCTGACCATTGGAAGCTTTATTTTGACAGACATAAGGAGAGAAGAAATTATGTGGAATCTGCCTTTGTCAACTTTACTAGCTTTTATAACATTAATCATCACCATTTTAGCTTCCATCATCTGGGCATTATTTTCTGCAAAAAATGACCAAAACGACACTACGGATGAAAATCAATGAGCAATCAACTTTTTTACATCATTGTGCTTTCTTTATATTTTGTTTTACTGCTCGTTATTGGCTTCATCACGCGAAAACAAACCAAATCCAGTTCTGACTACCATATCGGCGGAAGACGAATTGGTGCTGTTGTAAGCTCTTTTTCCTTCGTCGCAGCATACTTCAGCTCTGTCATTATCATCGGGGGTGGAGCTTTAGGGTATCGTTTTGGACTAGCTACCGTATGGGTTGCTGCTATCAATGTCGTGCTGGGTTGTTTTTTAGCCTGGGCAATTTTAGGAAAAAAAACCAGAGAATTAACCGCAAAGTACCATTCCTTCACTATTCCAGATTTCTTCGCCAAACGTTTCCAAGCACCATTTGCCCGTATTTTTTCATCGATAGTTATTGTATTGTTTATGATCTTTTATAACATCAGCATTTTAAAAGCATTAGGCGAAACATCCCATGTATTATTGGATATTCCCTATTTCTGGGGAGTTCTGCTATCAGGGCTGATAGTGCTGGTTTATGTATCCTTCGGAGGCTACCTTGCCGTAGTATGGACAGGCTTTTTTCAAGCTATCATTATGGGTGCCGGCTTGCTGTTCTTGCTGATACGCTCTTTGTCAGATGTCGGTGGTATGAGTAAGCTAGTAAATAGTTTAAACTCGATTAATCCTGGCTTGGTGAGCACGCCAGGCTTATGGGGCTTTCCAGGCTTATTATCGTTTACCCTGGTAGTGAGTTTTGGCGTATGGGGCATGCCTCAAATGCTAGCTAGATTTTATTCCATTAAAGACAATAAAGCCATTCGATGGGGAACAATTTTTGCAACTATCGGCGGATCCATGGCTTTTATTCCGTTTATCGCAGGATCATTTGCCCGAATCAAGTTTCCTGGCCTTGAAAATCCCGATCTAGCCATACCTTTACTAGTTCAATCCTTGTTGTCCCCCGTTGGCATCGCAATCTTTTTTGTTGGAGTCATTGCCGCAGGAATGTCCACTTTTTCATCCGTCCTAATCATTGTTTCTGGGGCGATGGTACGAGATTTATTTAAAAATGCTTTTCGATTTGAAATGAAAGAAAAGAAAGAAATGCACTGGACCATGATGACCAACATGTTAATTGGGCTGATATCGATTGTAGTCGCACTAAAACCACCCGGATTGGTTGCTGACTTAATAGCATTTTCTTGGACGGTCATTGCCTCTACCTGTCTAGCTCCTTTTTTAATTGGCCTATACTGGAACGGTGCCACAAAAGCAGGAGTAATCAGCTCGATGGTAGGTGGATTTTCGATTTCACTGCTGTGGATGTTTTTACGTCAGCCTTTTGGCATTCATGGCTTTATTCCCGGCTTAGTGCTTTCATTCCTGTTAATCTTTATCGTCTCCATGCTTACTAAAAAGGATGTCCTGGTAAACTGACAAGCACTACCTTCCCGGATTTCAAGTCTTCCTCCAATGTTAAAGGAAACCATGAAGTCCAAATAAACTATTGGCAATAGGGCAGGAGCACAAGGGGACGGTTCTTTTGTGCTGTAATAATGCCAAAGTGCCGAACGAAAAAGAGCCAAAGTGCCGAAAAATATTTGGCCATTTTGCCGAAAAATCATTGTAAAACACGCTGATAATCAGCACATATTAATACAAGAAGCCAAAAAGATAGAGGGGAATCGTATGCTGATAGCCTAGTTCGATATCATCAAGTGCCAGCCAGGCATTGTCCAAGCCTTCGATTTGTGTTTTATTCTTGTTTCTTCCGCCTACTTCCAGGACATATTTGCCATCTACTAAAAAATCCCCATGAGAAGGAATGGATACATCATACTTTGCGCTCAATTGGTTGACGATAAAGCATTCACGCATCGAGCCCTTGTTTTGTTCCATGGAAGTTTCAGATAAGGTCTGAATCAAACTCGTGTTTTGAAGGAATATTTTAGCTGGTTTTCTCATCGCATTAAATCCTTGTCCTGCTCTTCGAAGTTTGATAATTAAGCCTGCTTTTTCGAGAAACTCGATGTAATGGTAAACATATTCACGGGATATGCCAAGATCCTTGCTGATTCGTTCCATGTTGGGAATAAAGGGCTCATTATTGGCAATGATCCAAAGCAATTTCTTCAAGACAGGGAGCTTGGGCTGGGACAGATTAAAACTAAAGGCGATATCCTGAAATATAACCTTTTCCACCACATTCTGAAGTCTTTCCAGGTATTCCTCTTTTCCTTCAAGAAAAAAGGGGTAATATCCGTAGGCAAGGTATTCTGAAAAGTCTTTCAATATGTTGCGTTTATTTTTAATATCCGAAGCTATTTTTACATGGTTTTGCAGAAGGCTCTCCAGGGCAATAGGGGGAAGATGGATTTCTTTTTCCAAATGTAAAAATTCTCGAAAAGATAAGCCCATCAACTCATAATATACGATTCGACGGGACAAGTCCCCTTTGCTTTTTCTGAGATCAAGCGTTGAACTTCCTGAGATGATTATTTGCTTGTCGGAATAGACATCCAGGATGTTTTTTAGTTCCACGCTCCAATCAGGGTATTTATGGATTTCATCGATAAATAGTGCTTGACCCCCCGTTTTGAAATAGGCATCTGCTACTTCATACAAGCCATGGGATAGGACATGAACGTGATCTGCGGTGATGTAAAGAGCTTTTTCGACACTTGCGTAATGTTCCTGGTAGTGTTGAATCATCAGGGTGGTCTTTCCTGTGCCTCGAGCGCCATATATGCATAAAGCATTTAGGGACCAGTTGATTTCATCGTATAGGTATCGTTTATAGGATCGGGTTTTAAGGTTTACCACTCTGTCATGAATTTCTATCAAACGTTGCAACATAGGGTAGCACCTCCTTTATGACAATAGTGTAAAGTGTACTTTGCATTATGTCAATATAAATGCAAAGTGTAGTTTGCAATAACAAATGAGGGACGGTTCTTATTTGTTGTAAAACGCCAAAGTGCCGAACAAAAAATTGCCAAAGTGCCGAAAAATATTTGGCCATTTTGCCGATAAATTATTGTAAAACACGCTGACAATCAGCACATATTAATACAAGATACCAAAAAGATAGAGGGGGCATCATTTTGTGAGGGATTAACAGTTTTGCTAGAAATGGAGTGTAAAGTGCAGTTTGCAATATATGGGTCAGAATGTAAACCGCACTTTACAATATCAAATAAGAACCGTATCTCTTTCATGCCTCCCATGATTTTGTGAAAAAGGAACACCTTGATTATTTATACTTGTACGGTATAATAGTACAAGATGAAAGAAGGCGAGGATTATGCAAAAAAGTGATTATCAACCACCTTATTCCATAAATGACCGAATATTAAATCAAACCGCAGGGATTATCGAAATCCTTGCAAAAAGTTCTTTTTCACAGAACATTAAAATGGCTCCCATGCTCCGGAGAAGCAATCGAATCAAGACTATTCATGCCTCTTTGGCAATTGAAAACAACTCCTTGTCCTTTGAGCAAGTGAGAGATGTGATTGAGGGAAAACTTGTTCAAGGAGCACCAACAGAGATCATGGAAGCTAAAAATGCTTTTCTGATGTATGAGCAAGTCTATTCCTTAAATCCTTATGATCTCGATGATATGCTCAGGGCTCACGCGATATTGATGAAGGGTCTTGCCACGGATGCTGGCATGTTTCGAAGCGGAGGTGTTGGTATTTATGCGGGGGATCAGTTAATGCATATGGCTCCTCCTGCCCATCTTGTACCCACTCTAATGCAATCCCTGACGAAGTGGACTTTGGATGCTAGCAACACTCACCCCTTAATTAAAAGCTGTGTTTTTCACTATGAGTTTGAGTTTATTCATCCTTTTTCTGATGGTAACGGCAGAATGGGACGGATGTGGCAAAGTTTGCTTTTATTCCAATGGAATCCTCTCTTTGCTTGCATACCTATCGAAGTATTGATAAAGAAGCGCCAAAGTGAATATTATGAAGTACTTGGCAAATGCGATCAGACTGCTGACTCCAGCTTGTTTATCGAGTTTATGCTGGCAGTGATTCACGATACACTGAAGGATATGAGCGCTAGCGTACAAGTTGGGGTACAAGTAACCGAACAAGTCAAACGGCTTCTTGAGGTATTTTTGGATGAGCCCTTGAGCCTGCAGGAACTAATGGAAAAGTTGGGTTTGAAGCATCGACCAAGCTTTAGGGAGAGTTATCTACTTCCTGCGATAAGGCATGGATTGATAGAAATGACCCTTCCCGACAAGCCCAACAGTAGCAAGCAGAAGTATCGTAAGCTGTGATGAAGAAGTTTGTTGTTGGGTTTTACCAGGTGGTATAAGCGAGAGTTTTGGTGGGGCAGATGTCTACACAATGTCCACAACCCACGCAGTTTAGGTCTTTTACGGGCTTGCCTTGCTTTGCTTTTTCAAGGATAGAGATGCTCAAGGGGCAGACAAGGTCGCATTTCCCACATTGAATGCATCGATGAAGGTCGGTGCGGATGCGTTGGGAAGCTAGGCGACTGAGAAGGGCAAGGACGGTACCCAGGGGGCAATAGTGGCAATAGGCTCTTCCGCTGAGAACGACCCAGAAGGTCATGGCAGCAAGAAGTTCAAAGAGCAGATATTTATAGATTTCTATTTGATAGACCTGGACCAGGCTTGTGGAGGGGATGAGTTTGTTGACTATCAGGAGCCAGTATCCCATGAAAGCTAAGGAAAGTAGAAGGAAAATCCAGCGAAGCATCGCGAAGAACTTCAGTGCTCTGGGACTGAGTTTTTTGGATTTTCCGATAAGGGGAAGGGCGGGGGCGAAGACTTCGGAGGCAAATCCGTTGAAGAGGCAAAGGGTGGAGCATTGCAAGCGTCTTCCTTTTAGGAGGGTGCCGATAAAGACGACCAGGCTGAGGATGAGGTAAAAGAGGAGGGTGGAGGAAATCATTCCCAGGCCGTGAAGGGCTTGAAAGTTTTGATAAAACGAGGATAAGGGCTCGAGTAATTGCAGGGGAATGGTGGTCCAGGGGAGGGGCATGGCAAAGAAGTATAGATCGGAGTTGCGAAATAGCAGGGGGCCGATGATGTGGATACATAAGGCCATGAGGATGAAGCCTTTGAGGTTGTTTTTGCGCATTTTGGTCTGGCTGGGATTGCCCATCAGGCGAAGGGTGAGGATACTGCCCAGGATGATGTAGGAAGTTTTGATCCAGTTTTCATAGAAGTGCCAAAACCAGGTGATGAGGTTGGCGATATGGGCGGGGGCTTGTTTGGCATAGCCGAAGTTGAGTCCGGCCAGCACCAGCGCCATCAGGATATAGGAGGCGAGGAGGAATTTGAGAAGGCTTTTTTCGTGGATATGGTAGGGTATATGAGTAATAATCATGGAGTTAGTATAGAGTTTGGAGTGGAAAATGCAATTGAAAATATTGACAGTTGGGATGCTGTATAAATAATTAAAATATTGTAGCGTTGTTTTTAGTGTGTTTTTGGTGAAAGGAGCCAAAACATGGGTGATGATCTTTGGTATTTATCAAGAAACAACGAATCCTTTGGACCCTATAGCCAACAAGTAATCCTTGAAATGAAGCAATCTGGAAATTTGTTCCAGGGCGATCTGATTTGGAATCCTTTTGCCAATGAATGGCAAAACCCACACAAAATTGATTTTCTAAGAAGAGCAGCATCTGATCGAAAAAAAACTTTGATAGTTTTAGCTTCCTTCCTCATCGTAGCATTGCTAGCTTCAGGACTTGGCCTTGCCCTGCACTATAACCGTCAAAAACCTCTTTATGGCGTGGCATCGCGCGCATCGAAAAGCAGTGGTGGAAAATTTTTCAAGATTGTGGACTACTTTCCTCAATCAGGGCCCGTTGGATCTAGTATTTATGTACAATTTGAAGAATCCATCAAGGATATGGCTGATAGCTTGACTGCCTGGCATGAAAAGGATCCACTGCCTTTGATCGTAATCAATGAAAAGGTAGTGCAAGTAATTTTTCCCCAAGAAACAGGATCAGGAAAGTTCTTCTTTTCTTCTGATCAAGGCAAGAGCTCAGAGCTTGCTTTTACAGTTTTGGATGCCACTTTTACGCCTCTGCTGATTCAGGAGCTTCATCCTTCTAGTTCCGTGCAGACCATATCTTACAAAGATGAAATCAGCGTGAATATACCGCCTGGCATACTGGACAAACCTCGCAATTTAACCATCAGTAAGATGGACCATGCGCCTGCGTTTCATATGGAACCCTTTGGGATTTCTTCTTCTTATGACATCAAAATTGATGGTTTGGAGCAGTTGTCGGATTACATCAAGATTTCTGTTCCCTATACCTTGGAGCATATCGATCCGAAACAAGCTCTTGAAGACCAGTTTTCGGCTTTGCGCTGGGATGATGAGTTGAAAAGTTGGCAGGAACTTCCTTTTAATGTCGACAAATCCAAGCAGAGAATCGAATTTATCACCAATCATCTAAGTTGGTTTCAAACGTTTGTAAGTGTACCTACTGCTGCAGCAACACTTAAAGCTGTAGCCATCGGTGCGGCTGTTGCTGGTTCGGCTACTGCGGGGGTTTGGATTGCTGAAAGTGTTACCTTATCCACTTATACCACGCCTCAGAAAAATTTTAAGCTGACCTACAACAAAAGGGTTTGGGATGTTTACGAGCAATACACCCCCTGGCAAAAACCTCAGATGACAAGCAACCTTAGCACTTACAACCCTGCGTATCCCAACTATATCCAGGATATCGGAGAGATTTTTGAACTTGCGTATAAAAACTATATGGCCCTGGGTTTTAAAAATCCGGTGGATGTCCCTGGCAGGGTCTGGGGGACGTGGCATACTCCCATTTCTGTAAAAATCAGTGGAATTTATGGAGCAATTTCCAATATGGGTGCTGTGGAAAGAAGTGCATCCTATGACAAAGTTTTTGGAGGTCTCCATTTTCCTCATGAGCTCTTTATGAATATCTCTTCTGCGCCAAACAAAGTTTACTCTACAGTCGGTCATGAGCTGTTTCACCGTCTACAAGCAGAATATTATGGTGCCCGTAAGTTTTACAAAGGATTTATGGGCAGTGGCGATTACTGGTGGATTGAGGCCTGCGCTGAGTATGCAGGATGTATGGTGGCTTTTGGGTCTACCCAATTTGAGTCAGAACTCAAAGAAGGCTTTGCGCCTGATTATTTTGATTTCTGCCTTGATTCCTTCGATAAAAAAGGTGTGGGGGGATCATCCCGTGAACATCAGTATGTCACCTCAAACTTTATTGATTTTCTAGTGAAGAAGAAGGGATTTGACTTTAAGCAGATGGTAGAAAGAGTCTCCCAGGGCAATGCATTGGCAACATTGGATGACTATGCTAAAGAAGTCAATATAGATGATGGCTTACTGATATGTCACCGAGATTTTTTCCGCTGGGCTATTTTTTCAAACTCTGGGCTACTTGCTGGCCAGTCTCTGGGATCTTTTGTTGACCAGGTTGCGGATCGAAGGCAGGAAATTTGCTTTCAGAAAGATACTCTGACTTTTGAAAAGGGGCAAAACCTGAGAATTACCAAAAGCGACGGGAAGCCCTGGGTAGATTTGATGGTGTTGAAAGAAAACACTCGAGCAGAAGGGTCGAAATACTCAAGCACCATTTTAATGACTGATGATGAATACGTCTTGCAAGGGAAAAACATTAAAGCTGGAGATGTGTTGTATATTCTTGCCAGCAATGCTACGGGTACGGATCATACGATTGATATTTCGGTCAAATTAGATAAAAAGGATCAAAAAGAGGAAGTGGAGTGCCGTTTTGATCTTCCGGGAAATTATAGCGCCAAACTTTGGGCTATCAAACTCCTTCAGACGGAACTGATCATTAAACCCGATGCAATAGCTATGGCAGAGATAAACAAAGAATATACCTTTGAGTTTATACTTGATGGGATTTCTTCGAAAACTAGTGAAATTGATTTCGAATGGGATTTTGGGGATAACGATAAAGACAGCAAAGGAGAAGAGCGATCCATTGTAGTAAAAAAGGGCCAGGCCTCACATAAAGTTAGCTATACCTATCTCAACCCTCCGCCTCTTTGTGCTGTGAAAGTCAAAGCCCGTGATAGCCATAGCGGGGATGATATTGCCGAAGCAGAGATTAGCGTTAACTTTGGGGGTGTTGAGGGCAAGTGGAGTGGGACTTGGACCTTGCTTTATGTTGCTGCTATGGACAAGAACGACCCGGTTAAGGCCCAGGCTGCGAGGGATAGTTGCGAGCAATTTAGCAAGGATTTGGAGCAAATTTTTATAAACTTGCTAGACAAGGACGTCCCTATGGATTTGGAATTGGCGAAAACAAATCAGGATGGAGTCTATACAGGAAAACTAGTGATCCACTTTAACAAGGTGATACCAGACCCGGATCCCGATGATAAAGACAATGCCCAAACATTTAATGCCAGCTATACCAAGGGTGTGCTTAGCTTTAGCATCGGAGACAAGGAAAAAGCTTATTTTACTGCCAGTCTGGATGCCAAGGGCAACCTGGTGGGCACCTTTAACTTACCCCATCAAGGGATTGATTTCCTCTCGGGCAAATGGACCGCAACTAAAAAAACCAATTAGTCTTCGGGATTGGTGAATTCGAGGTCGATGGTGAGGTTGATATCAGAAATTGATCGAGATCCAAGCTCACAATTAAATCGAGCTATTCGGCGGATGCTGAACTCGAAAGTATGCTTTCCGATAATGGACTGGAGACCATCTGGTGAATGAGCTGCTGGCATAATCAGGATCGTAAGATTTTTAGTGGGCTTAAGAGGAGGATAGCTTACTTCCATTTTCCCTTTCAATTTTGGCGGAAGCGTAGCAGAGTTTACCCTTCCCCATCCTGCATCATAGGTTTCATAAATACAGTCCTCATTTTCTCCCATGAAATCGAATGTAAATTCCAATTTGAAGACTTGCATATACCCATAGGAGAGTTTTTGCACAGGAGGTCTCTTGAAAACGTCAGTAGCAATACTCATATGAATATCACCGCTATACTTGGGCCCAGCCAGCACACCTTCTGGCAAACCAGGCAATACAGGGGTGATTTTGCATTTAGTTTCTAATGGTTCCCAATGCGAAAATTTACCCTTGACAGTTTCAGACCGTTTTACGCTGGTTTCATATCTGATTTGGAAGGATTCGGCTCTAACCCTGATGGGGATGAAGGCTCTTTGAGAATATAGTGTGCTTCCTGTTTGATAAATTACCGTAATCGGAACATTGATAAAAACAGGCAAGTTGTTTTCGCTGAGCATATAGCCATTCTCATCCAATGGTTGGGCATTAAGATTTTGATTTTGCAGACAGATATTAAACTCATGAGATTGGTTGTAGTTGAGTTGGACTAAAAAGGGATTTTGCTCTCGGCAGGAATCATAATCATTGGCGCGAAAGACAAAGGTTGGGTTGCTAGTAGTTTTGGAAAGGACGGATTCATCTGCAATAATATCCACGACTCTGAAAGAAACAATACCCCGATTAACCACATTAAATTTGGTTTGAGGATACTCATGGATGCTTCTGGACATACTGCAGTTGCAAACATCAAATATGGCTTCAGAGGTGTCTACACCGATTCTGCATAAGTTGGTCCTAATTTCATCTTCGGGAGGAAGGGGCTCTTCAAAGGCAGGCCCTCTTTGATAAAAGCTTCGATCCCTGGAATACCAATACTGAGGGTGAACATAGACCATACGAGTTGTGCCATCAACATTTTCTTTTTCAACTCCGGAAACATAGACATCGTTGATGGCTGCATAGTCATAGGCGACTTTCCAATCCACTTCCCGATCAGGATTGGATTCAGCTTGCTCGACAAGACTCGCCCGAAAGGGAAGGCCAAAAGTTCCACCTGCAGAAGCATAGCTCGTTTCTGAATGATCAGGCCATCTACCATAGGATAGTTCGTCTGCTTGACTCGAAGCAGCTAGTTGAAAATAATCCAGACCACTCAAGCGGAAAGTGTCATCTACATGGGGAATGATGGCTCCTGCTTTACAGGTATTGTTGGAAAAGCGGATTTTAACAGGGGCTTCGAGAGAAAGTATATCGGTTTCCATTAAAGGGGAAATTCGTTGAACTAAATCGGTATAGCTTAAGCCTCCATCTTCATATGAACATAGCCCAACAGTACTTCCATGAGTGAAGATAAAGAAATATACTTCAGGGGTAACATCATCGGGGAGCTCTTTGATCTTGCGATTAATTACTGCGATACTCTCATAAAGAGCAGCTCGGGTGCCTGGTCGCAATCTCCATCCGTCGTCTTGTCGCCACCATCTTTCTGCATCTCGTTCCATGGTGTTGCGATATTCAGCATCGTCCCAATCGAAATCAAAGGGATTGCCATCGCCATCATCGGCGCAGATATAGTCGATTTCTGTATCCCCACTACCAAAATTGACATAGATGTTGTTTTTGGGAATCCCCATGGCAAAAGAGGTTTTATAAAAACTCAGGATTTCGCCGGTAAAATCTGCTCTTGCCCTGCTATATGCATGTGTTACATCATCATCGTCCTTAACCTCTGCCCTATCGATGCATCCAGAGTAGATAAGAGCGAAACGGTGTCGTTTTATAAAGGAAGGGAGCAGAGGTTTCATGATAATTTCTTTGGCAGAATAGTTAAACTGTTGGATTTTTTGAGAGAAGACCAATTTCTCAAATTTTAGGAGTGGTATCGTATCTACACTCACTCTCACCATATCAACTTTATAAGCAACTGGTTCAACCTTTTCATCGTGCCAATATTACTAATTACTCTTCTTCTTGGCCTTCTATACTACCTGAAAAAAACGAAAAACCACAACCTGGCCATCTTTACTCTTTTTGGTTCCCTGGTCATACTCCTATTCTGGTGCTTTGTTTCAAACTATCTTCATTGGAACCTCGTACTACAAGGACCGATGTACCAGCTTTTAAACAGTCGTTACAGCAATACAGAAATCAGGTATAATCTACTCTACTTCTATAACCCCTTTCAAGTTGTTAGCTCTTTTTTCCGGTCTATATCAAACTTTTTTCTTGTAAACCAAGTTTTCCCTACTGGCCTTGATTTGTTTAGTTCTACTTTGCGGATCAGTCCAAAAAACACCTTATCTATTATTAATACCGACACATTGCTAGCCAACGTCAAACCCAGCCTAAGCTTCATTTTTTATGCCCGCACCTTGATTATACTCGCCCTTACATCCTTCATGAGCCTTATCCACTACGAACTACTTAAAACCTCCTCGGAAGAAACTCCAAGAAGTAAATAACAGAGCACAAGGGGACGGTTCTTTTGTGCTCTGTACAGCACAAAAGAACCGTCCCCTTGTGCTCCTAGAACCAACCCATTTGTTCTAGGTTGTTCTCGGTTGCTCAATCTATCATATGAGCACCGAGGTAGTCGTCGAAGTCAAATAGATTATCAATAAAATTGCTTGAATACATTCCAAATTTTGGTTTTTTCTGGTATAAAAAACAAGAGACACATACTTCTTCGAACAAAGGAGTGCTGATATGAATAAAATGACAAGCTTTTTTCTTCGATGGCTATTAGTCCCCTTGTTGCTCCTTCAACCATTCAACCATGTCAACTCTTCCTCTCAGTGCGCTTTCAACCTGGAAGGTCGCGGGCAGTGTGGTTTCATCACGCTTAGCTGGAATCCCATCCCTGGAGCAGAGTTTTATTGGGTTTACCGGGGCTTGTCCAAAGAGACCATTCATCCCATGCCTTTGACTGATTTTCCCATCGAAGCCACCTCCTATGTGGATGAAAATGATATCATACTGGAGCAGGAATATTTCTATTATGTGAGTGCAGTAAATGCTGACAAAAAAGAATTTGCCCGTTCACTAATAATATCCGTCACCCCTGACTGCGATCGTGTATCCCCGGTACCCCCACTTCCTCTCTGCAAACTGGTCTTGAAATACCAGGTGGGCAATACCCTTTATTGGGTCAATGAAGACTCCCATGGCCCTATGGATACTGCTCCCATTATCCAACACTCCCGCATGTTTTTAGTCATTCGCTATGTCACCAATGCGATTCAAGGTACCCAAATTGCATGGGATGGCACCGAACGCAAAGTGACTATCATCACACGCACGGGCACCCGTATTGAGCTATGGATCGGGAATCCCCAAGCACGCATCAACGGTAACACAATCCAAATTGACCCCAACAATGCTCAAGTCGTCCCCGTCATTGTCAATGGCCGCACCCTCCTCCCTTTGCGCTTTGTAGGCGAAAACCTTGGAGCTGAAAGTGTCGAGGACATCCTCTGGGATGCCTCCACCCAAAGTGTCCAGCTCTTTATCGACGATCCTGAGTGTGAAAAAGTAGGTTTCCGCTATCCCAAAGCCAACCCCCTCAAGGAAAGCTTTTATGAGTTTAGTGTGGAGTACCACCCTTCTCTGGGCAATGCCTTTCCAAAGCAAATCCGTTTGGAGCTTTACCGGGCAGATAATACCAAGACTCTGCACCTGGGTCCCTCCAAATCCCCAGGGAAAGATCTGAAACTGGAACGCCTCAAAACCCCCAAAGCCACCATCAAAGAAATCAAGACCAACAGCACCCAGGCCCAAAGCTATCACTTCCGTATGGAGCTTACCCCTGGTATGCTTCATTTTTATAAATTCGTAGCAGATGAA
>Ga0351911_1128_pt2 | contig 24757 bp, 20 predicted proteins | sample TotcelHT113001L6_FD_206871 | JGI IMG/M metagenome (GOLD analysis project Ga0351911, IMG submission 206871) | Enriched cells from coal bed in the Powder River Basin, Montana, United States - Total cells T11 rep1 HSBNCT.T11.300.1.L6 ... | reverse complement strand
TCGGAATTGCCGACCGCCAAGCCCGAAGATGTCGGCGTTTCGTCGGCAAAGGTCGAGGAGTTGTCCAAGTTCATGCAGTCGCTTGTGGACAGCGGCAAGATTGCCGGTGGCGTCACGATGATGGCCCGCCACGGGAAGGTGATTCACCTACATGCCTGGGGCAGACGGCATTCAGAAGATCCCTGAGAAAGCCGTGGTAAACCACGACCTCACGTTTGGCGTCGTTACGGTTTCGTCGGACTACCCGTATGCCAAATCCCACAGGTATCTTTCAGGAGGAGCCGGGCTATGCTCAACGGCAGCAGATCTCATGCGGTTCTTCCAGATGATCTTGAATGGCGGGAAGCTGAATGGTGTTCGGCTGCTAGAAGCAGAAACGGTCAGGATGATGACGACAGAGCAGCTTGGTGATCTGAAGGAAGATGGCGGCTTGGGTTTTGGCTTCGGCATAAAGCGAGATACACAAATCGTGCCGGTGCAACTGAGGTCATCCTACGATTCGGCAGGCTTTTGGTCCACGCAATGCCGAATCTCACCACGGGGTGATTGGATCGTAATCGCAATGCTGCAACTGGCGTGGGACTTTGACCTAACACCTCAATGGTTCGCCCAGTACGATCATATCGTCTTGGAAGCCACAATGGACAACGGCGACGTGAGCAGAGTCGTCTTCCGCAAGGTCAAACAGGAACGCAGTGGAGGCCAAGAAGTGATTCGGTGAGCGGCACCGAAAGTAACTTGGCCGGATCATGCGGCAGCCGAGGAAGTTGGCGACAAAAAAGCTGACCCACGAGGACCGACGTAACCAGCAACGAACGACCAGCTATCCGCAACACGCTGGACCGGCTGGGAATGCAGGCCAAGCCGGAGCAAGTTGTCGAGGCGTTGGAGGAAGTCAGCGACAGGTTCGTCAGCTTGGCCAAGATGCAGATGTTGCGGTACGAGGCCAAAGCGGCGAGGGAGCGATTCAAGCGGCCTCCCAACCCCAAGTCCCGCAACCGTCCGCAACAGCGGAAGATCCCGCCCCGGCGACAGTAAGCGGGCGTATCGGCTTCTAATAATCGGTTACTAACGCTCGGCCCCGCCACGAGCACCTGCACCCCCGTCACCAACAGCGGCTTCCTCGGCATTGGCCTCGCCCCAGGTTGGGGTCAGGTGGTCCAAGGTGGTCCAGGTGGTCCAGACAAAATGGCACTTCTGCTCTCTTCTGAAGTTTTCATTCTTCATCCTTCTTGATCTTCCTAAAGAAAGTGGATTTCGTCTGCACCACCTGGACCACTTCTGTCCAATCAGGCACCATTCCTGGCCCTGGCGATGAAGCCCCGCATTTGGCTTCTTGTGTTCGGATCGGCGTGCTTCTGAACGGGCTGGCTGGCCTGCTTGGCATTCCAATGGTTGCCGGGCAGGTGAGCGGTCAGTCTGGCCGTCAGTGCCGACGAATTCTTTCCCGATGATTCACGCCCCACGAAGGTTCTCGTCGAGCGTGCCGTTAGGGAGTATCTAGTCGGGGTGGGGATCCCCACGCGTTTCCATCTGGTGGGGTGGCGCAACGGCTCCTGTCGCCCTTGCAGTGTTGCAACAAAATACGGGCTGTGTTATCACCGTACCAATGTGGCACCCATCAACGCCGTCCATCGTCACCAGGGCTACTGCCATTTGGCTGCTCTTGATCTGCGCCGAGATCCTGCACGGCATCGCCCGTGGCCTCCTCCTGGTGCCGCACGTAGGCGAATTCCGCTCCAATCAAATCGGCGTCTTCACCGGGTCGATCATCATCCTGGTCATCGCCGTGGCGTTCGTCCGCTGGATCGGTGCATCCCGAACGAGCGACTTGCTGGCGGTCGGCCTTCTGTGGCTGGTATTGACGCTGAGCTTCGAGGTCGGCTTCGGTCGCTTCGTGGTGGGCGCATCGTGGGAGCGGTTGGCCGCCGACTACAACGTGTTGGAGGGCGGGTTGCTACCGTTCGGAATGCTGGTGCTGCTGTTTTCGCCCTTGATTGCCTGGAAGTTGCGGGGGAGTATTGCTACCGGGTAAATCTGGGCCGGGGTGGGAGTTCCGACTTGGCTTTTTCAGCGACGAAGTGTGGTAAGATGATGGCCAGGATACACGCTGGACGTGAAATTGCTCCCCACCTACAAGGAGCACGACATGACCACGAAAACTTCCCTTGGCCCTGGCTTCGACCACTGTTTGGCATGACAATTTGTTGATTGGGGAGGCCGCATGTCCTGGATGGAGCAAGTGAACGGGCTCGGCTTCCTGCTGGGCGACAAGAAAGCTGGGCCGTTCAAACTGGAAGTGGAATGGATCAAGGTGGAGCGGGCGGCCAAATGACTACCTGAAAGCCGCCTCAAGTGGACGCCCGCGAGCTCGCCAAAGCCGCTATCAATGATCTTGTTTCCCGGCCGGCCGATGACTTCGAGCGGGCCGTCAGGTGTGTGCTCGGCAAGAATCGGGAACTGTATGGGCGGCTGGCGTGATGCGATACCTGACCTTGCGCGAAGTGCTGGAGATCCATCGCCGGGTTCTGACGCAATCCGGCGGCACCCCGGGAGTCCGTGACCTCGGAACCGTGGAATCGGCCTTTGCGCAACCTGCAAGGACCTGCGGCGGACAGGATTTGTATCCGACGATCGCCGGCAAGGCTGGCGCGCGGGCCGCTTGCTGATTCCGTTCCTGCTGTGCGAACGCGGCGCGCTGCACAAGCCGGTGTTGTACGGGAACGACCTATCCAGCGGCGAATCAACTGGTGCAGCGGCTGGTCGAGCAGGGCGTCGCGGCCGAAGCTGTCTGCGTCATGCTGGTTGCGTCAACGGTGCTCAGCATGAATCCCGCGAGATTTTGCCCAGGCGGCTGGAATTCCGCCTCGCTGGTTGCCGATGTTGGCTTGCATTCGGCTATAATGCAAGAGGGTCCTGTCTTCCGCACCACGACTGAAACGAATTCTGATGTCGTCCATCCATTCCACCACCAAATCGCTGCGTTCTCCCGTCGCGCCGGGCGATAGTGCCGGTTACGATCGCTTTATCGACCAGCAGGTCGAGAAGACCGGGACGCAGGTCAAGTTGGTCGACGTGGGTAGCTCGTTGGCGGTATTGGGCGGCGGCGTGTTGAGCTATCTGCTGGCGGTGACGGTCACGGATCATTGGATCGTTTCGTTGGGGACCGGGGGGCGTTGGGCGGCCTTGGTGCTGTTGGCTGGGGGGGCCGGCTGGTATATGGCGCGATTTGTCGTGCCGGTGCTGTTTGGCCGCGTGAATCCGTTGTTTGCGGCGCGGGCGATCGAGCACAGCGAGCCGTCGCTGAAGAACAGCCTGATCAACTTCCTCCTGTTTCGCTCGGATCGAGCCGGCGTTCGGGGAGCGGTCTATCAGGCCCTCGAGCAACGCGCGGCGACCGATTTGAAGCACGTTCCCGTCGATACGGCGGTGGACCGATCGCGGCTGATCAAACTGGGCTATTTCCTGGCAGCGGTCCTGGCGATCTGCGCTGCCTACACGATCCTGGCTCCCAGAAGTCCGTTTCAGAGCGTGGCTCGCGTGCTGGCGCCGTGGGCGGACATCGAGCGGCCAAGCCGCGTGCGGATCGAAGAGGTTGAACCGGGAAGCATCGAAGTCTTTCAGGGCGAGCGAATCGTGGTCTCGGCCCATCTGTACGACGTGCGCCGCGACGAGCCGGTGACGCTGTACTACGCCGGCCTCGACGAACAGCTCGGCCGCCAATCCGCCGTCATGCAGTCGGGAGCGGGCAACCTGCGTTACGAATCCGCGTTGCCGTCGGACGACGACGGCTTTCAACGGGACGTGATGTACTGGATCGAAGCCGGCGACGCGCGCACGGCAGCGTACCGAGTGCATGTGATCCCGGCGCCGGTGATCTTGGTCGAGTCGATCGAATACGCGTATCCGCAGTACACCAAGCTGCCGCAGCGGGTTGTCGAGCGGCAGGGCGATATCAGGGCGGTCGAGGGCACGCGCGTCACGGTGCGAGCCCGCGCCAATCAGCCGATTGCGGCGGCCGTGCTGGAATTCGATCCGCCGACCGCCGATGCAGGACAGACGCCGGATCGTGGCAGCAGCCTGCAGAGCGGCCCGCTGGCAACCTCGCCCTACCGGATGGAGATGCAGTTTCTCGGACAGGAAGCCTGGTGCTCGTTCGTCTGTGAACTGGACGAGCCGCGCACGGGAGCCAAGCACCGCGCGTACCAGATGCGATTTGCGACCGAGAGCGGCCACCGCAATCCGTTGCCGGTCTTGCATCGGATCGAGGTCCTGGCCGATCTGGCGCCCGAGGTCGAGATCCTGACGCCGTCGCCGGATCGGGTCGAGGTTCCCGAAGACGGCTGGCAGAAGATCGAGATCCGCGCCGTGGACCCGGACTACGGATTGACGGCCATCCGGCTCGAAGCCACCGCGGGCGGGCGGCAGCTGCTGAAACGCGATCTGCTGCAGGATCCGGCAGGACGCAGCGGCCAGGAGATGGCGAGTTTCGAGTTCGCGCCGCGGGCGCTGGGGATGCGCGCCGGAACGGAAGCCCAATGCTGGGCGGTGGCGGAAGACAATCGTACGGCGCCGCTGACCGGATCGCCGGAACCCAACGTCGTCAAGTCGCGGCAGATCACGCTGGTAATCACGTCCGCCGAAAACACCCAGCCTGCGGCGGATGGACAGCAGAGTCCCGATGCGGGGCAGCCGGAACAGGGGACAGCGGCCGAGCAGTCCGACGACATGGCCGATGACGGCGCGGGCGGCCAGCCAGCAGACAGCCAGCAGGCCGGCGGTGAGCAAGCCAACAACGAGCAGCAAGCCGGTGGAGATCAACAAGGCGGCGAATCCGGCCAGGCTTCACCGTCGGACGGCGCGAGCGGTCAAGCCGGTTCGTCCGCGGGCCAAGGCGGCACGGACAGCTCGCAAGCGGGCGGCGAGACGCAGAACGCGGGCGGCTCGGAAAGCGCCGGCGGCACCGATGGCAGCCAAGACGGTGCGGGCACCACATCCGGCCAGCCGGGAACCAGCTCGACGCAGGGCAGCGGCAGCGGAGACGCAAGTTCCGGCGGAGGCGAAGCCGGCGGAGCGGATGCCCGTCCCGGGAGTGCGGGGGGCGAAAGTCAATCGTCGGAGCCGCTACACGATGGGGAAGCCTTTGAAAAGGCGATGCAGCATCTACAGCAAGCCGCCGACGGTCAGGGCCAGAGCGGGACGTCCCAAGATGGGACTTCCCAAGATGGGGCCGGATCGCAGACGGCGGACCAAGGCGGCCGATCATCGGCAGGTTCGCAGGCTTCCGACGCTTCGACCCCGGAAAGTCCATCCGGCGATGGTCAGCAGTCGGACGCTCAACCCGGCGACCAGCCGCAGCCGGCAGCGGGCGCCGAGCAGGGCGACCGTGGTGGCGAGCAGCCATCGCCCGACGGCAGCCAGGACGCCGGGCAACCGGGGCAAGAAACGCCGCAGCCCGGCGAGTCGGCTCAGGAACCCGGGGGCCAGCAAGGCGGGATGCCGCAGCAGAGTCCGTCCGGTTCCGGCCAGCCGAAGGAATCTGGCCAGAACGAGGGCGCCCAATCGGGCTCGGGCCAACCGGACGCCAGCCGCGGCGGTTCGAGTGGCGGCCAGAATCCCGACGGCACCAGCCAAAAGCAAGCCTCTTCCGGCGGCGGAGAACCGCGGCCCAGCCAGGAGCCTCAAGCGCCGAGCATGAGCCGCAAAGCGTCCGGAGGGCAAGGCGACGCCGGGGGCGACCAGAGCGGCGGGGCCAAGCAGGGCGGCGGCCAGAGCGGCAACCAGCCGGGCAACGACAGCCCCGGTGGCACGACTCCCGGCGACCAAGGAGCCGGGGCTTCGCAAGAATCCGGCGGGGGCGAACTGGCCTCGCGTCGGGGCGACAAACAGCAATCTCCCGATCGAACCGGCGAGTCCGGTTACGACCCGGGTGACGGCTCGGGCTCGAAGCCAGCCGCGGAGGGAGCGGGCGGCTCGGGCGCTCCGGGAGAAAAGTCTCCCGCCGATCGCTCGCCGGGAACACCGCAAACGCCGTCCGGAGAGGCGTCGTCGGAAAGCGGCCAGGGTCAGCCGCGAGGCGGCGGCGACCCCGGTTCGGCCGAACTCGGCAGCAGCGACACAGGCGGAGAGGTGCCGCCGGGCGAACAGCCGAACCTCGATTACGCCCGCCGGGCGACCGACATGGTCTTGGAGTACTTGAAAGACCAGGAAAGCCGTCCCGACGAGGACCTGCTGAACAAGCTGGGCTGGACCCAGGAAGACCTGCGAGATTTCGTCCAGCGGTGGTCCGAGTTGAAGCGTGCCGCGACCGAGGATCCGCGGGCCCAACGCGACTTGGACGACGCCCTTCGCAGTCTGGGACTGCGGCCCGCGACCGCCGCCCCGCGGCGCACCGAGATGCGGCCGGAGGCTCGCCAGACCGAACGCAACCTGGGCACGCGAAGCAATCCGCCGGCCGGTTATCGCGAGTTGTTCGATGCCTATCGCAAAGGCACGGGCCGTGTTGGCGGGCAACCGGATGCGGACCGGTGAAACCGGGCCGCCAGGGATTCGTTGCCGCCACGGGCGTGGCGCAGAGACATCGTGTCCTCGTTCAACGCCAAGCCGAGGGCATGACGGATTGGCCTTTGGCTTGGCGTTAATCCACGATCGGTTTTCTCCGCCCGCGTTTTCTCCGCCCCCTTGCCGACACGTTCCGCATGTGCGATCGTAATAGCGGCTGAGGCACCCCTGAAGGAAACCCACCCCATGTCCGAGCCGATCCCTCGTTATTTGATTCCCTTTCATCCCAAGGAGATGCCGCATTTCTTTACGGATGTCTTGATTGTCGGCAGCGGCCTGGCGGGATTGCGAGCGGCGATCGCCGTAGATCCGGGGATGACAGTGCTGGTTGTCACCAAGGATCGGGTGGACGAATCGAACAGCGCTTATGCCCAAGGGGGAATCGCCGGGGTCATGGCCCCGGAGGACCGCTTCGAGAACCACGTGGCCGATACGTTGAGGGCGGGCGGCGAACTGTGCGACCCGCAGGTCGTGGAAATGGTCGTCCAGGAGGGGCCCCAGCGAATTCGCGAGCTGATGCAGTGGGACACCCGCTTCGATACCCAGGCCGGCGAAATCGTTTTGGGCCGCGAGGGCGGGCACAGCCATCATCGCATTGTCCACGCCTTGGGGGACGCGACCGGCAAGGAAGTCATGCGGGCGATGATCGCCTGGACGCGAAAACTGCGCCACGTCCGGCTGTGGGAGAACACCTTTACGCTCGATCTGCTGACCCACGAAGGCATCTGCCGCGGGGCGCTGATTGAGGACCAAAAACACGGCCTCATGCTGGTCTGGGCCAAGCAGACGATCCTCTGCAGCGGCGGCGCGGGGCAACTGTATCGCGAATCCACGAATCCCTCCGTGGCGACGGCCGACGGGCACGCGGTGGCCTTTCGGGCGGGCGCCGAACTGCGGGACATGGAGTTCATGCAGTTTCATCCGACGGTGCTGTACATCGCCGGCAGCAGTCGCAGCCTGATCACCGAGGCCATTCGCGGCGAAGGCGCTTATCTGGTCGATCGCAGCGGCTATCGCTTTATGCTCGATTATGACGAGCGCGGCGAACTGGCCCCGCGCGACGTCGTCTCACAGGCGATTGTCAGCCAGATGGAAAAGACCCGGCATCCCTGCGTCTTTCTGGACCTCAGTCACCTGGACCCGCGGTTCGTCCGCAGCCGTTTTCCCGGGATCAACGACACCTGCGGCAAATTTGGGATCGACATCACCAAGGACCGGATCCCGGTGCGGCCCGGAGCGCACTACATGGTCGGTGGCGTGACGGTGGATTTGGAGGGCCGCACGACGCTGCCGGGACTGTGGGCGGCAGGCGAGGTGACGTCCACCGGTTTGCACGGCGCCAACCGCTTGGCTTCGAACAGTCTTCTGGAGAGCATGGTCTACGGGGCGCACGCCGGCCTGGGGGCGTCGCGGGCGGCAAGCCAGACCGACGACGACTTCCATGCCCTGCCGCTGGAGAACCTGGCCGTGGAAGAGCCGAGCGAGCGGCTAGACCTGGAGGACATCCGCAATTCGCTCAAAAGCCTGATGTGGCGGAGCGTCGGCGTCCGTCGCAGCAAGCCGGATCTGGTCGAAGCGCTGAACACGATCGCCACTTGGCAACGATACGTGCTGCTTCGCCAATTCCGCGAACCGGCCGGCTGGGAGTTGCAGAACATGCTCGCCATCGCGCGGGTTGTCACCCAAGCCGCTTTGCAGCGGGACGAATCGCGCGGCGTCCACTATCGCACGGACGCTCCCCAGGTGGATAACGAAAACTGGCGAAAACGCATCGCTTTCCGCCGCAGCTCGTAACGTTGGCACGCGGCGGAAATGGAAGCTTGGCATTCACACCACAAGGAGTTCAGCATGATTCGTTCCTTTGGCCGCCGAGTTGCGGCTTGGACGTTGGTCGCCGTTGCCCTGACGAGCCTGACGCTACGGAACGTGGCGCTGGCCGACGTGACGTTGCCGGCCGTGTTCTCCGACCACATGGTCTTGCAGCGGGATGTCCCCATCCCGGTTTGGGGCTGGGCGGATCCCGGCGAGCAGGTGCGGGTGACGCTGGGCGAGCGGCAGGCGACGGCGACGACCGGCGCGGACGGCAAGTGGTCGCTGACGCTGGGCCAATGCGCCCACGGCGAACCGCTGACGCTGGTCGCTGAGGGAAAGAACACGGTCCGGGTCGAGGACATTTTGGTCGGCGAAGTCTGGTTGTGTTCGGGCCAGTCGAACATGGCGATGTCCGTTTCACGATCCGCCGACTTTCCCGCCGAGCAGGCAGCGGCAAACCATCCCGGAATCCGCATGTTCACGGTGAATCGGGTCACGGCCGAAACGCCTCAGGAGCGTTGCCAAGGAACGTGGCAGATCTGCGCCCCGGACACGGTCGGCGGCTTTTCGGCGACGGCGTACTTTTTCGGCCGCGAATTGCACCAGCAATTGCAGGTCCCCGTCGGCCTGATCAACTCGTCGTGGGGCGGGACCCCGGTCCAGGCGTGGACCGCGCTGGCCGCCCAGGAACCGCGGCCGGAACTGCGGCCTATCCTGGACGGTTGGAACCAGCAGATCGAGAACTACAACGCCGAAACGGCCAAGGCGAGGTACGAGAAGCAATTGGCCGCTTGGCAAGGCCAAGCGAAGCAAGCCAAGCAAGCTGGCAACGAGCCGCCGCGGCGACCGCAAGCACCGGTTGATCCGCGTCAGAGCCCGCATCGGCCGGCCAGTCTGTACAACGGGATGATCGAGCCGCTGGCGCCGTTCGCGCTGCGAGGCGCCATTTGGTATCAGGGCGAAAGCAATGCGGGCGGCTCGGCGGCGGGATTGTACGGTCTGCAACTCGGCACCCTGATCGCCAACTGGCGGCAGCGATGGGACCAAGGCGATTTCCCGTTCCTGTGGGTCCAGCTGCCCAATTATCGCGCGCCCCAGCAAGCGCCCGTCGAAACCAGCGGCTGGGTGATCGTCCAAGAGCAGATGCGCAAAACGCTCGCCGTGCCGAACACCGGGATGGCCATTACGATTGACGTCGGCGAAGCGAATGATATTCACCCCAAAAACAAACAGGACGTCGGCAAACGCCTGGCCTTGTGGGCTTTGGGCACGACCTACGGCAAACCGCTGGTGTACAGCGGGCCGCTGAACCAGGCGATGTCCGTCCAGGATGGCAAGATCGCCGTCCGCTTCGAACATGTCGGCGAGGGATTGAAGGCGGGCGGCGAGGCGTTGAAGGGCTTTGCGATCGCCGGGGAAGACCGCAAGTTTGTATTTGCCACAGCGCAAATCACGGGACCGGATACGGTGCTCGTTTCCAGCCCCGAGGTCGCGCAACCCGTCGCCGTGCGATACGCTTGGGCAGTCAACCCGGACGCAAACTTGTTCAACAGCGCCGGCTTGCCGGCCTCGCCGTTTCGCACCGACGATTGGGACAGCCCGTAGTCCGGCTCTTGGAGTGCGGCAACTTGTTGCCGCGGCCCCCAGAGGTGACACGTCCCTGAATCCCCAAGCATTCCATCCACCATCTTGAACAAGGAGATCGAATATGATTCAACGACACGATCCACACGATCCACGAAATCTTCAGAACCTCACGCTGGACCGTCGAGCGTGGCTGGCGGCGGCCGCCGGGGCGGCCGCAGCGGCCGCATTGCCGTGGAACGTTCCGGCCGGCGCGGCCGAGTTGAAGGGCCGCATCAAGCAGTCGGTTTGCCTGTGGTGCTACAACGGCTACCTCAAACAGGCCGCGATGACGCTGGACGACTTTGCCGCCGCGTGTGCCAAGCTGGGGTTAAAGTCGATCGAGTTGACGGGGCCCGGCGAGTGGCCCACGCTGAAGAAACACGGGCTGATTTGCGCGATGGTGCCCAGTCACGGGATTGGCAAGGGACTGAATCGCGTGGAAAATCACGAGGAATGCCTGGCTCGAATCCGCAAGAGCATCGACGACGCCGCCGATGCCGGCTTTCCCAACGTGATCACCTTTTCCGGCAACCGCGAAGGCATGGACGACGAGGAGGGCCTGAAGAACTGTGTAATCGGCTTGAAAGAGATCGCGCCGTACGCCGAACAAAAGAAGATCACCATCTGCCTGGAATACCTGAACTCGATCAACCACAAGGACTACATGGCGGACACGACCAAGTGGTGCGTCCAAATGGTGCATCAGGTCGGTTCGCCTCGCGTCAAAGTGTTGTACGACATCTATCATGCCGGGATGATGAAGGAAGATGTGCTCGCGGACATCAAGACCCATCATGACTGCTGGGGCCACTACCACACCGGTGGGTTGCCAGGCCGCAACGAGATCGACGAGACCCAAACGCTGGACTACGCGGTGCTGATGCGGGCCATCGTGGACAGCGGTTATGAAGGCTATGTCGGCCAGGAGTTCGTGCCGAAACGGCCCGACGCGTTGGCCAGCCTCGAACAGGCCGTGCGAATCTGCGACGTGTGAGCCCCGCGAAAGCCCGCAATCGGGCGGCGTTCGAACGGCTTTCCGTGAACCATACCGCTGCGGCGGGATACCGAGAATCATCGGGCCGCGTGTTTTCACGCGTGCCCCGCCGCGCGATCCGCGTCTGGGCCAAGTCCACGCAGTCCCCGGCCCCAAACAGCCCAAATACGGGACGCCAGCCGGGCTGCATCGCGCGTCGATCTTGCCCCGGCGGGGAGGAAACAGGCAATATCCCGTTGTCTGGGAACATCTGTCATCTTATACTAGCGGTTTCGGAAGTTCCGCTGGCGACAACGTTGTGGTGTCCGCCAAACGAGTGACGCACCGGCAAAGGCTTGCTTTCTGCCGATGTCGCGGCGAGGCCATTTTCGTGCAAGTTGTTTGAAGACAACATTTTCGATCACAGGATACGTTGGACATGACCATTGACAAGAGTCTGAAGGTCCGCATGGGCGCGATTCGAAATCGCAATGTTTTGACGCGCGCCGAGCGGGTCGGGAAGCTGGTCGAACTGGAGCGTTGGACGGAAGGCGACCCCGTTTTGGGGTTGCCCAAGACCCGCGTCGTGAAGATCACGCTGAAAAAGAAGAAGAAGAAGAAGGCCGAAGAAGAAGGGGCCGAGGCCGAGCAGAAGAAGCCCGGCAAGTAAATACTTGGGAAACCGGCTCCGTGCGGAGCGGTTTCTTCGAGGTGGTTCTTCCATGCGCGTGCATCTGGAATACGGGCGAAACGGTTTGGACGTCGAACTGCCGGACCGATCCGTGGTTGGGACGTTGTCTTATAAATCGGTTTCGCCCTTGGCGGATCCGGATCTGGCCTTGCTCGAGGTTCTCCAGAATCCCACGGGTTCGCCTTCGTTGGCCCAACTGGCCACCGGTCGGCGCGATGCCTGCATCTTGATCTGCGATGTGACGCGGCCGGTGCCGAACGAGATGCTGCTCCGCCCGATCCTGCGCATTCTGGAGGCCAGCGGCATCGGCCGTGACCAGATTCTGATTTTGATCGCCACAGGACTGCATCGTCCCAACGAAGGCGACGAGTTGGTGGAGATGGTGGGACGGTTCATCGCCGAGAATTATCGGATCGAGAACCACCACGGCCAGCAGTTGGACGAGCATACCTATCTAGGGCACAGTCCGCGCGGCGTGCCAATCTGGCTTGATACGCGTTACGTGCAGGCGGAATTGAAGATCGCGGTGGGGTTGATCGAGCCGCATTTCATGGCCGGATTTTCGGGCGGCCGCAAGCTGATTTGCCCAGGCATCGCCGCCTTGGAAACCGTCAAGGTTTGGCACAGTCCTGCGTTCTTGGAACATCCTTGTGCCGATTCCGGAATCCTTGATGGCAACCCCGTGCATGAAGAGAACACCTGGATCGCTCGCCGCGCGGGCTGCGATTTCATCGCCAACATCGTGATCGACGCCCAGCGGCAAGCGTTGAAGTTTGTGGCGGGGGACATGGAACAAGCGTTTCTGGAGGGGTGCGAATTCGTCCGGGATCTTGTGGTCGACACGGTTCCCGAACCGGTGGACATCGTCGTCACCTCGTGCGCCGGCTATCCGCTGGACACCACCTTTTACCAATCGGTCAAAGGGATGGGGGCCGCCTTGCCGATCGTCAAACCAGGCGGCACCATCATCTTGGCGGCCAGCCTATCGGAAGGGATTGGCAGCCCGCAGTTTTGCGGCCTATTTCAAGAGCACGCCAGCTTGTCGGAGTTTATGCAAAGAATCCTTGGCGATTACTTCGTCATGGACCAATGGCAGCTTGAAAAGATGGGCCAGGTTTGCCGCAAGGCCAAGGTTCGCGTGGTCAGCGACGGGCTGTCTGCGGAAACGCTGGACAGGCTGTTTGTGCGGAGCGCCCCCAGCGTCGAAGCGGCGGTGGCGGAAGCGTTGGAGGAATATGGACCGGACGCAAAAATTGCGGTCATTCCCAAAGGCCCGTACGTGGTCGCGCAGGTCGCCTGAGGGCGACGAGTTGTTACCCGTTCATCACCAGCCACTTACGTCGTGGGGCGGCGCGTGTGGCCCGCCGAGTCGCCGGCCCGCTTGACAACTTTTCCACGTTGCGAAGGAGGCAATTTCTGGGGATCGCCTGCTTTCAGGACGCGTCCGATCCGTTAAGATTTGTCGAAGATTACGCGGTGAAGTGCGCGTCGCGAAAAGAAAACTTGCCCCGGGGTTGCGAACAGGTTTGACATCACTGCTAGCAGGATTAGAATCTGGTCTCTCGATGTGATGTAGATCAGCTCGCCGGCTGCTGCTGGCGAGACGTCGACGAAGGAATCGCGCTGCCGTCACCGGTGGTCAGAAACGCGGGTCGTCGAGTTCGAAGCGTTGGAGTTTCGTTGACTCGCAGGTAGCCATTGGACTGAACCGCGGTGACTGCGGCATGCGCAAAGGAAGCGTCCAGACGTGAACCATAACGATAAGGAAATCGTGTCGGCGTTGCAAACCGCCCTGATCGAACGAATCGGTCAGGACCGGTTTGACGTCTGGTTCGGCAACGGCGTTTGCCTGCGAGTGGCGGGCCGCTCTGTCTGTGTGGCGGTCGGGGACCAGTTTCTGCTGGACCGCGTCCGCAGCCAGTTTCGCAGCGACTTGGACTTCGTCTGCCAACGCGTCTTTGGGGCTTCCGTCCCCATGGATTTTCAACTTGCCCCGGCCGCGGCCCCGAAGCGCAATGGCGCCCCGGCGGGCCGTGACCTTCAAGCTGCGGTGGGAGCGGATGCCGCGGATTCGCGGCGACCGCCCAACCACATTTCCCGCCGCCCCCTGGCCACGCTGGACGAGTTCGTGCCAGGCCCCTGCAACTGCGTCGCCTTGACCGCCGCCCAGCGCACGCTGCAGCGTCTGGGACGGCTGTCACCGTTGTTCGTCTACGGTCCGACGGGAACGGGAAAGACGCATTTGCTGGAGGGCATGACGCAGGCCGCGCGCCAGTTGCGGAGTGTCAAGCGTGCCGTGCTGATGTCGTCCGAACAGTTCACCTCGTATTTCCTGGAAGCCTTGCGGGGCAGCGGTCTGCCCAGCTTTCGCCGCAAGTACCGCGACGTCGACCTGCTGTTGATCGACGACATCCAGTTTTTCAGCGGCAAACGCGCGACGATCGTCGAGTTGAAGCACACCGTCGACATCCTGCTCCGCGAGCGGCGGCAACTGGTGTTTGCGGCCGACCGGCCGCTGGCCGACATCAACGGCCTGGGGCCCGAATTGATCGCCCGGATCTCCGGCGGTCTGGTTTGCGGCTTGGAGCCGCCGGATGAACAGACGCGGCTGGAACTGGTCCGGCAGATGGCCTGCCAGCGCGAGTTGACGGTTCCGGAGGACGTACTGCAATTGTTGGCCGGCCGGATCAGCGGCGACGTCCGCCAGCTGGGCGGGGCTTTGAACCGGTTGCAGGCGATGTCCGAGGCCCGGCAGCAGCGCGTGACGTGCCTGTTGGCCGAAGACGCGTTGGGCGACGTCTTTCGTGCCGCAGCGCGGATCGTGCGACTGCCGGACATCGAGACGGCGATTTGTGATGTGTTTGGAATCGATGCCCGCAGCCTGCAATCCCAGCGGAAATCGAAGACGCTGGCCCAGCCGCGGATGCTGGCGATGTGGCTGGCGCGCAAGTTCACGCGGGCGGCGTTTTCGGAAATCGGCGAGTACTTCGGAAGGCGAAGTCACAGTACCGTGATCTCGGCTCAGAACAAGGTGGAGCATTGGCTGGCCGACGGCGGCAAGGTCCAACTGGGGCCCGGAGACTGTGATGTCCGCGACGTCCTTCGTCGAGTGGAAGCCAGGCTGCAAACCGGTTGACGCCGAATTGCGGCGGAGAGGATAGCGTCCAGGGCACCATGTGGTTCTCGCGACTGTCGGTCAAATTGTTCTTGGTTTACGCCGCCTTGAATCTGGGCTTAGCGGTGGCCTATGTTGCGCTGGTTGCCGGCTGGCAACGGCAGCTGATTCAAGAGCAGATTGAACTGCGTTTGCGGGATACCGCCTTGGCGCTGCAAGGCCGGGTTGCGGACCTGCTGGCCGATGGGCGGAAAGACCGGCTGGGGGACGTCGCTACCGAGTTGTCGCGGACGGCGGGAATGCGCGTCACGATCACCGACCCCCACGGCATCGTCATCGCCGACTCGGATCAAGATCCCAGCTTGATGGAAAACCATCTGCAACGCTGGGAGTTCCAGGAGGCCGCTCAGCGGGGGATCGGCAAAGCGGTACGGCTGAGCAACACGGTGCGGCGGCGGATGGCCTATCTGGCGGTGCGGCTGGATCGCGAGGGCCAGCCGGCGGCCTACGTCCGCGTGGCCCTGCCGCTGGAATCGATCGACCTGCAACTGGACGCCTTGCACCGGTACCTGTGGGTCTCGGCGTCCATCGTCGGCGGGATCGCCCTGGTACTGACGTATCTGATTACCGGCCGTATCATGCGCCCGCTGTACCAGCTGACGGATGCCGCCGAAGCCGTGGCTGCCGGCGATTATCGGCAGCGGCTCCCCGTCGGAACGGAAGATGAAATCGGCACACTGGCTCAAGCCGTCGATCACATGCGGCGGGCCTTGACGCGGCAGGTGATCGCGCTGCAGGAGAATTCGCAACGCTTGGAGACCGTTCTGAGCAGCATGCTGGAAGGCGTGCTGGCGGTGAATGCCGACCAGCGCGTGTTGATCGCCAACGAGGCCAGCCGCACCTTGCTGGGCATCGAAACGCGGGAGGTCATCGGGCGCCCCTTGCTGGAGGTGACGCGGAATCGGGTCGTGCGCGAAGCGGTCGAGGAATCGTTTCGACTGGACGAACCGTACGAATTCGAGTTTGAGGTCAGCGGTCTGCAACGCCGCCACCTGGCCCTGCGCGCCACCCGCTTGCCGGGCGAGCCCTGCCCGGGCGTCGTCGTGGTCCTGTACGACGTTACGGACCTCCGCCGCCTGGAAAACGTCCGACGGGAATTTGTGGCGAACGTCTCCCACGAACTGAAGACGCCACTGGCCGCCATCAAGGCGTATGCCGAGACCCTGCGCATGGGTGCGATTCATGACACCCAGCACAACGAACAGTTCGTCGCCCGGATCGAAGAGCAGGCGGATCGGCTGCACCAGCTGATCCAAGATCTGCTGCACTTGGCCCGTGTCGAGTCCGGCCGCGAGGCGTTTGATATCCGCGACGTGTCGTTGCGTACCGTGGTCGAGAGCTGTCTGCCGGGGTACCAGGAGCGAGCGCACGCAGAGCAGTTGACGCTGGACATCGAGCCTTTCGCGACGGATGTCGTCGTCCGCGCCGACGAAGGCGGATTGGGTACGATCCTGGACAATCTGGTGGGCAACGCGATTCAGTACACACCGCCGGGCGGACGTGTCATCATCCGCTGGCACGCCGATCGTGGCAGCGCGGTGATGGAGGTCGAAGACACGGGCGTCGGCATTTCCTTACGAGAGCAAGCGAGAATCTTCGAGCGGTTCTATCGCGTCGACAAAGCCCGCTCGCGGGAACTGGGCGGCACCGGCTTGGGCCTGGCCATCGTCAAGCACCTGACCCAAGCGTTCGGCGGCCAGGTTAGCGTCCACAGCGAGCCGGGAAAAGGCAGCCTCTTCCGCGTCCAGCTGCCGATGGGGCAGTGAGCCAGACGGCGAGTCGAGTTTCCCGCGGCGGGCAACGCTGTTGGAGTTCACGCTTCAGCGTGTCTTTTCCCGCCGGCAGAGACCGGCCAAACACGCTAAAGCGTGAACTCCAACGGGTGCGCTGCCACGGAATACCCGCGGCAAACGCATTAAATCAACAGCCCGGATGCCTGGTCGGTCGATTCTCAGCGAAACACCAATTCGCAACGAGCGCCTGGGGTCATCTTGACGCGAACCTGCTGGCCGTTCTGGTGGGTCACCTGGCCCCCGCTGCCGCCGGACAGCCGGGCGGTTTCGATCGCCTGACCAACCGGCGGGCGAACGGTGTGTTCTCCATCGGCCAAGGCCGTGAGCAGGGCCGATTTGGCGCGGCTTTGCTCCCAGCGGATATCCACCTGCAGCCCGCCGCGGGCCCGCAGTCCTGCCACGCTGCCGGTCGGCCAAACTTCGGCGGGCCAAGCGGGCAGGATGGCGATCTGGTCGGCGTGACTTTGCAACAGCATTTCCGCAATCCCCGCCGCGCCGCCGAAGTTGCCGTCGATCTGGAACGGCGGGCAGGAGTCGAACATGTTCGGATAGGTCCGCTGCGGGGTGAGCAGATTGCTCAGCAGCCGATAGGCTCGCGAGCCGTCTTCGAAACGGGCCCAGAAGTTGATCTTCCAGGCCAGGCTCCAGCCGGTCCCGCCGTCGCCGCGGAACTCGAGCGATTGTTTGGCCGCCGCGCACAGTTCGGGGGTACCGCGCGGGGTGATCTCGCTGCCCGGATGCAAGCCCCACAGATGCGACACGTGACGATGCTGTTCCTTGGGATTGTCCTTGTCCTCCAGCCATTCCTGCAACTGGCCGTGCCGGCCGATCTGGTTGGGCGCGATCCGCGGTACCATTTGGGAAAGCTGGCCGCGAAAGTCCTCGTCGATCCCAAGCATCTCCGACGCCTGGATACAGGCCCGGAAGAGACTGCGGATGATCTGGTGGTCCATCGTCGGGCCGGCGACCAGGCCGCCGATTTCAGGCGAGTTCGACGGCGTGCTGATCAGCCAGCCGGATCGCGGATCTTCGACCAGGGAATCGACGAAGAACAGCGCCGCCCCCCTCATCACCGGATAGGCTCGCTGGGCGAGAAACGCCTTGTCTCGGGTATACAAATAACGTTCCCAGAGATGATGGCAGAGCCAGGCCCCGCCGGTCGGCCAAATCCCGTGATTGGCGTGGTTGATCGGCGCCGCGCCGCGCCACAGGTCGGTGTTGTGATGGAACACCCAGCCGCGGGCGCCGTAATGCACCTGGGCCGTGCGGCTGCCCGTGGCGACCAGATCATCGAGCATGTCGAACAACGGCTCGTGGCACTCCGACAAGGCGGTCACTTCCGCGGGCCAGTAGTTCATCTCCGTGTTGATATTGGTGGTCCACTTGCTGTCCCACGGAGGCGTGGTCGACTCGTTCCAGATGCCCTGCAAGTTGGCGGGCTGGCTGCCCGGACGACTGCTGGCGATCAGCAGGTACCGGCCATACTGAAAATACAGCGTGGCCAACTGGGGATCTGCCTGGCGGTTGAAGTTCACGATCCGCTGATCGGTCGGCTGCCCGGCGGCCGCGGTGGTTCCCAGGTCCAGCGTGACCCGTTGGAACAGCGTCTGATAGTCCTTGACGTGCGCCGCGCAGAGGGCGTCGAACGAGCGTTGGGAGACCTTGGCCAGTGCCGTCTTGCTCGCGGCGTCCGGATCGCCGCTGACATCCTGATAGTTGCGATAGCTGGTGGCGGCCGTCAACAGCAAGGTCGCCGAGTCGGCGCCGGACAGTTGCAGCGCATCGCCGCTGGCCGACAGCCGGCCGCCTTCGGCTCGCACTTGCAGCCGAGCGGCGTATTTCAACACGCTGGGCACCGTCTGCTTCATCCTGGCGTTGAACGTCTCCTGCAGCTGGCCGGCCAGCACGAGCGTATCACCACCCTCGACCGACACGTTGGGCTCGGGGTGCGGCGTCGTCATTCGCAACGTCAGCGACAGGGCTCCAGGTTGGTCGCAGCGGAGCCGCACGACAAGAGCCTGGTCGGGAAAACTGGCCAACACCTCGCGGGTAAACGTCACCCCGCCGGCTTGATAACTGACCCGAGCCACCGCGCGCCCCAAGTCCAACTCGCGGCGATAGTCTTCGACCTGGTCGTGGCCGAACTCGAGCAATACGTCGCCAAAGGGCTGGTAGGCCATTTGCCGCAGCGGCACGCTCATGAATTTGTCCATCGCCAGAGCTTCCGCCTCGCGCTGTTGGCCTGCGGCCAGCAGGCGGCGGATCTCCGGCAAGTGGTCCTTGGCGCCCGGATGCGTGTAGTCGCGGGGAATCCCCGTCCACAGCGTGTCCTCGTTGAACTGGATGCGCTCGGTGCCGGTCTTCCCAAACACCATGGCGCCCAGCCGCCCGTTTCCCACAGGCAGGGCCTCGGTCCATTGTTCCGCCGGTTGCTCGTACCACAGCATCAGCGGCCCCGAGTCGGCGCGGCCCGCTTGGCTGGCAAAGAAAACCGCCCCGCAAAACACCCAGAATGGACTCCATCGCATCGCAATGCCTCCTTCGTCGGTGACGCAGAATTCTCCTGTTTCGCGTCATGCTAACACATCGGGGGCCAGACGTGTAGAATTGGGTCCCACAAACCCAGAAAGCGCGATACCTGTTTCCACCCGCGAGGAGCGACCAAATGAGGAATCGGCTTGCAGAGCCGTGGTTTCCGAAACAACACGCCAGCTACAGCATGAGCAGGTTGCTCGGCCTTTTCGTGCCTTGTTTCTGGTGCGCATGGTGGCTGTTGGTCGCCGCCGGCGGTGCGGCGGGCACGGCTTCAACGGCCGCTGGAGCGATGTCGGATGACACCCCGAACGCAGCGCCGCTGTGGAGCTTTGCCTGGGTGACGGACATGCATTTGGATGACTCGCGGCGGGAGTATATCGCCGAGGCGTTTCGCCACATCCGCACGGAATGGAAACCGCATTTCGTCTTGATGACCGGCGATAACAACGCGCACCCGGCCCCGCCGGCCGACCCCGCCCAGCCCGAGCCGCTCGGCTTTCGCCGCCAGCGGTTTCTCCAGGCGTTTTTGGACGAGCACCTGAAACTGCCTTATGCCATCATCCCCGGCGACAACTGGCCACAGGACTTCGATCGGGTGTTCGGACCGAGGCAATACAGCTTTGACGTTGGCGGACTGCACTTCCTGATGCTGGCGCCGGACCGCATCTACCACGGTTCCAAACTCGAGGGTCTGTCGGCTTTCGACGAGCCCACGCGGGACTGGATCGTTGGCGACTTGGAGCGTAATCGCCAGCGGCCGACGATCGTCGCGATTCACGAACCGATCTACCCGCCCACGTTTCTCGACGCCCGGCGACTTTACAAAATCCTCGCGCGTTATCCGAACGTCGTCGCAGTGCTCCAAGGCCATCTGCACCGTGACCTGGAGTATCGCCTCCGGGGCACTGCATATCTGGTGGGGCCGTCACTGGGAATGCCGCCCACGCAAGCGATGAAATGGGTTCACATCCACGCCGACCGGCTCGTTTTGCAAACCTATGCCTACAACCAATCCAACCGCCGGTTCGAGTTGCTCGATCGCCGCCAGACGATCGCGATTTCAGAGCCGTTGCAGGGCGGGCTGACGACCCCAACCGGCACCAGCCTTGAGATGGCCAACTACGACGCCTTGCCGGCCCGCCCGCTGATCCAAGACCCGCAATTGCCACTCCGGATCGGCGAACTGCTGCAGAACGCCGCCGGCTTTCTGCTGCCTTCTCCGTAGCGAGAAGAAGCCCTTCTCGGGACGACATCGACAACGAATTCGCGCTGTGGAATCCCCAACTCCGCGCTTCTCGTTTCGGATGGGCGCGGACGGATCGTTGCCCCCCCGGGGATGTCGGTGGTTGACAAACCCCCCGGCTGTTGGTTTACTTTCGGCAGGGCTTGCTTTGCGATTAACAATCGTGGAAGCCCCCCAGGAGACGATCGGATGGCACGCTACGTTTGCCCCGTGTGCGGTTACGTCCATGACGACGAAAAGAAAGGCGCCCCCTGGGACGCGCTGCCCGGCGACTGGACGTGTCCCGTGTGCGGCGCGGCGAAGTCGCAGTTTCAACCGGCTGGCGGCGATTTGCAGGACTCCCGCGAACCAGGCGCGGACGAGCCTCGTTTTTCCAACCGCGCCGCCCAGGCCCATCGCATGTTCGGCTACGTGTTCGTGGCCATTTATATCGTGCTGTTGGTGCAGATGATCCCGCGGCTGTGGAGTTACCAGATCGAGTTTCCGGCGCGGACCGTGCTGCACATCGCGCTGGGCATGGCAATCGCCATCGGCACCGCCGCGTTGATCGCCGCCGGCTGTCAGCAATACCGGATCTGCAACACCGGCCGCTGTCCGGTGGGGATCACATCGCAAGACCCGGAACTGCGAGCGCGGCTGCAGATTGACAAGTCCGCCAGACGCCTGGAAAACTTCCTCCGCGTGTCGACCGAAGAACTGGCGGCGCTGGCCCGGCTGACCGGCAACGACGACGTCCACAAACTGTCGCTCGCCGACATCTGCACCACAAATTCGGAGATTTCCAATCACACGGAGATTGCGCATGTCTAGACGCGTGGCAAAGACAGCGTAACCCGAAACGTCAGCGAGGCGTCGCCCCCCTGCTACCCTTCTCGCTGACGCTTCGGGTTATTGGGGGTAGACTCGCGGTTGTGAATACGTTCCATTCAGACGTTGTTTACTGTTGCCTCACAGAAAGGAGCATGACGATGAGTTGGAAACAATTGTTGAAACTGGTTCACGTGGGTGGACTCGCGTTGGCCTGGACCGTCTTCTCGACGGGGTGCCAGCAAAGCCCGCCGCCGCCCTTGCCGAACGTGAACCAACCCGAGGTGGAGATGCCCGGCGACGAACCCGTCGTAGAGACGCCCAGCGACGAGCCCGCGGCGGAGATGCCCAGCGACGAGCCCGCGGCGGAAACGCCCAGCGACGAGCCCGCGGCGGAGACGCCCAGCGACGAGCCCGCGGCGACACCGGACGAGCCGGCGGCGGAACCCGTGGCCTTTGAGGTCAAGGTTCCCCTCGGCCTGCCGCCCCTGCCGATCCCGGAGGACAACCCGATGACGGCCGAGAAGGTGGAACTCGGCAAAATGTTGTACTTCGACAAGCGGCTGAGCAAAGACGGAACGATCTCCTGTGCGACCTGTCACGATCCGCTGATGGCCTGGACGGAGCACAAGCCGACCAGCACGGGCATCGGCGACCAGGTAGGCGGCGCCAACTCGCCCACGGTGATCAACTCGGCCTATGCCACCACGCAATTCTGGGACGGCCGGGCGAAGAGTCTGGAAGAACAGGCCTTGGGACCGATCGAAAATCCGATCGAAATGGGGCACAGCTTGCCGGAGATGATCGCCACCCTAGACGGACTAGAGGGTTACAAAAAACACTTCCAGAAAGTATTCGGCACGGGCATCACCAAGGAGGGGATCTCCCAAGCGATTGCCGCGTTCGAACGCACCGTGCTCAGCGGCAATTCGCCGTACGACAAGTTCACGGCAGGTGACGAGAACGCGCTGAACGAGGCCCAGAAACGCGGACTGGAGTTGTTCAACAAGGTTGGTTGCGCCGACTGCCACACCCCGCCGCTGTTCAGCAGCTATGACTTTTACAACGCCGGCGTGGGCATGGACAAGGAACCGCCTGACGAAGGACGCAAGGCCGTCACGGACGACGACGATGATTTCGGCGCCTTCCGCGTGCCCGCGCTGCGCGAGGTCGCCAGCACGGGGCCCTATTTCCACGACGGCAGCGGAGCGACGCTGGAAGACGCGGTGGCTCTGATGGCTGCCGGCGGGAAAGACAACCCGAACTTGTCGGAAATGCTGAAATCCGTGCGCGACGCCAAGCTGACCGAGGAAAACCGAAAAGATCTCGTCGAGTTCCTCAAAGCACTGTCCGGCGAGTATCCGATCATCGATCCGCCGACCCTGCCGTAAGCGAGCGGCTATCGCAACCCCATGTCCCCAGCGCCGCCCCGCTGGGGATTGGGGGCATGTTCGTCCGTGGTTTGCGCGTCAGGCGGCAGAAATCCGCCGGATCATGTGTCAGACCGTTGGCGGATGGTCCGCACCGCCGGCGTCATCGAGAGCCTGCCCCTTCGCTATTCCCACTCGCCCAGCGTCACGCGTTTGCTGAGCAGTTGGCCGTCGCGGATGATTTTGATGGTCACGGTGTCGCCGGCGACATTGTCCGCGATGCCGGCGGTCAGGGCCTTGTAGTCGACGACCTTCTGGCCTTGGTATTCGGAGATCAGGTCGTTCATCATCAGGCCCGCCTTTTCCGCCGCGCTGTTGGGGCGGACGGTGTAGATGATGCAGCCTTCCGGGCCGTCCTGACAGCCGACGCCCAGAAAGGCGCCACGCCGCACATCGACTTCGCTGGTCGCCAAGGCTTCTCGCAGCCGGTCCACCCCCGCGTCCGTCAGGCGCGTACCGTAGATACGAATTCTGGCGACGCCCCGCAGTTGCTGGAGATAGCCGACGGCCTGGTCGGTGATGGGCACGTACATCAGGCTGAGCATCGCCAACTGGTTCATGCCCAGCAGGTTTGTCAGACCTTCGTTCGTGACCTGGGCCCTCTTGATCGTCAACACGGACAAGTCGGTCATCGGGGCGATGTGCTTCAGCCACTCGTCGGTGACTTGAGGCCCCTGCAGGATCAATTCGCCTGCGTCCCGCAGCCAGCGGAGCCGGACCAAATCCTGGGGGGTTCCTTGCCAGCCCTCGTTCAGCTCGACGGTATAGCCTTCGACGAGACCAAATCCCAACTCCGATACCCGGGCGCCGATGTTGGCTCCCAAACGTTTCAAATCTTGAATCGCCCGGTCCTGGCGGATCAAATCCAGGCGGGCCAGTGTCGAGCGTGCGCGGCGGGCGGCCGAAGTGAGCTGCGGCTCGGCGATCTTTTCCAAGGCTGCGTGCGCCGCCTCCGAGGCGAGGCTGTCGGAACTGAGCGCCAACTCTTGCAGCACGTAGACGGCTCGCGTCGTGACCTCGAGATTGCTTTCTGCCACGGCGGCCAGCACAGGTTCGACCACGGCGGCGCCTGCGGCAATCAGTCTCTCCGTCGCGACCTCCCGATCCACAAAGCGTTCCGCATTCAACTGGTCGATCCACAGCCGGATCTGCCGAGCGGGCGGATTGGCCACCGTTTCCACGGAGAAGGCTGCCGTTGCTGGCAACAGCAGCGCGCAGATCACGCAGATCACCCTGATTACGAAACACCGCTTCATGAAACTAGCCCTATCCCCGATTCCCAAGCCATCTTATGCCAATGCCGGGAAAAAAGCCAGCACTTATCCGCCACAACAGGACGTTTCGTATAGGCTCCGGCGTCCCTGCTGTCAATGTCATCCCGCCGGTGGGGCGGTCTGACGGTGGGGCACAATTTGCGGCAGATTGGAATGGACACCAAGTGCTGTTTTCCGCTACGCTCTGCTGGAATCGTTCCAGGGAGGGGACGAGACGCACGACCTACGAACGCAAGGATGCTCCGGCATGGTCAACGCTCTTTGGATTCCCGCGTTTTCGCTGCTTGCCGGTCAGATGCCTGCCATGCCAGCGACGACCGTGGATTTTCGCATCGAGACCGACGTCTTTCTGGGCGCGGAAAAAGAGCCGGTCGCCCAGAATGTGACGCTGTTCACGGGCAGCTTGGTCTACGATTTTCCGCTCATCGGCCCCCAGGAGATCACCGTTTTCGACGCCTCACGCGGCCGGTTCATCCTGCTGGATGTGCCGCGCAAGACGAAGACCACGCTGCAGACCCAGGAACTGTTGGAGATTACCGCTGCCATCAAGGTGCAGGCCCAGGGATTGGACGGCGTATTCGCCTTTGCCGCCGATCCACAATTCAAACGCGACGTCGACGAACAAGCCGGTTGGCTCACTCTTTCCAGCAGCCTGATGACGTATCGAGCCAAGGGAGTCAAGCCCCAGGTCTCGGGAGCCGCCGCCACCTATCGGGATTTTGCCGATTGGTACGCACGGCTGAACGCGACGCGGCCCGGCAATCTGCCGCCCTTTCCCCGCTTGGAACGAATGGACCGAGGGCTGCTATTTGTTGCCTGAGGCAAAAACGGGGTCTG
>Ga0351911_1124_pt1 | contig 25017 bp, 21 predicted proteins | sample TotcelHT113001L6_FD_206871 | JGI IMG/M metagenome (GOLD analysis project Ga0351911, IMG submission 206871) | Enriched cells from coal bed in the Powder River Basin, Montana, United States - Total cells T11 rep1 HSBNCT.T11.300.1.L6 ... | reverse complement strand
GCTTTATTTCCCGCCTCTGATTGTCTCCGCATAGTTAATTATGTCGGTGATATACGGTTGCGAAGAATCCGGGACGCAATTGCAATCTTTGACCACTCGCGGCCCGGTGAGATATCCTGCCAAAGCCATCACCATTTGATTGTCATGTCCCTGCCAGATATCGAGCATCTGCCTGAAGTATTTGAAAGAGCCGTCAAGGTTCTGATCAATATTAAACGGATCGGACACTCCCATGTTTGAGGCTGTGGAATCTATAAGCTGTCCGAGGCCCTTTGCGGCGCTGGGAGAAACAGCGTTCGGGTTAAAACGGGATTCTCTCGCTATAAGGGCCGCCGCCAAGGCGCTGTCTATATTGTGTTTGTCCGCGTAGAAAACAATCGAATCAGATATCTTCCTCAAAAGCTCGTCGTTTATGGAAGAGTCGAGCTTCATGGTCTTTGCGAAGCCGTAAACTTTAGCGGATCTAGCGGAAGCTTCAGCCGACAGATTGGCGTTTACCGGATATCGGATTGCGGCTTGCGTTTTCGGTTGTTCGGCAGGGACTTGAACTGAGTCGCCTGAATCCCCGGATGGAGCCTGCTGCTCGACCACCGGAGGCCTTGTTTCGACCGGAAACGCTTTCGATGTCTTAGCGTCTTCCTTCTTAAATACGTTAAAAATTAAAAATACCACCAATACAGCCGCTGCTGTCTTCATGCATCATTCCCCTTGTTTCATTACTGCCCGTCTTCGCGCCTGCAATCGGAGCGAGCGGACTTTCGTATGAGTGGCGGTTTCTAAGAATCAACCGCCTGCCGGGTCGGGCTTATGCCGATCCCGTTTAATAATATGACTTCTCGCTTACCACGGTCGCTTGGAATCCGAGAGATTTCAATTCCTCGGCCTTGTTGTGCGCCTTGCCCGATGTGGTGTAATGCCCCACCGTGAGCCAGTAAACATTACGACCGCGACTGACCGTCTGCTTGATCTCCGGGCTGACGGTCCCGAGATTTATCCTTCTTCCCAGCGCGCGTAGTTCTTCCACATCCGAGGATTCTCTTATAAGCACGCTGTAAAACGTCTTTGAAGCCGCCAAGTCGTCAAGCGCTTTCCGCTGTTCGGTTCCCGCCACTCTCGGAGCAGGGTCGAATAAGCTCTTGCTGCTTCCGGCGGACTGCCCGCCCGGCCAGTCGAATAAACCCGAATCCGCCGAAGATGCCGACGGAACTCTGGCGATTTGCACTGTGGCGGGTCGAGTTGTTCTCTTTGAGGGAGATGATTTAACCTGCGCCGATACTGGCTTTGCGACCGTTTTTGCCGGAGCGGGCGAAGACACAGGCTTCGCCTCAGCTTTCGGAGCGGGCGCGGGGGTCGTCGCGACCTGCGCAGTCCTCTTTGCAGGGGTTGCTATCGACGGCTGTCTCTGCGCCGGTTTCGCCTGAGTTGCCGCTACCGGGACGGGTTTCGCATCCTGCGCCGCAGAAATTCTCGGCTGCCTTGTCTGCGATGTCGAAGCAGACGCCGTCTTCTCCGGTTGAGCCGTCGTTTTGACCGATGGCGGCGTTGCGGCAACAGGTTTTCGTTCCTGAACGGGAGTTGCGGTCTTGTCAGCCGCTCTCTCAGGCAGCTTAGGCAAGTCTTCAATTTTAGGTATGGTCGGCTGACGAACCGCGCTCCTGTCTTGGTCTGTCGGAACGGGAACTGATGTCTCAGTAGTTATCTTTTTTGCTTGGGCGGGAGGTTCCACCACAATACCGCCGCTGCCCCGTCTTGCGGGACCTGTGGTTTTTATCGGCTCAGCGGAAAGCTGTTCGGCGTCAATTTTGGCTCCTTCAGATAATTGATCTTCTGATGGTTGCTGAATGCGGCTGGGCTGCTTAGACTGCGGGCCGCCGACTGCGGGCCTCTGCGCCCTTGCTACTGGCATCGGCGGAGGGGCGGTAGGACGCGAATTAAAATACAAGGAAGCCACCACAGCGACAAGAGCGACAAGCAAAACAACCAGCAGAACAACCTTTTTTTTGCCCGCGTCCTGTCCGTCGCCTGACTTGCCATTCTGTGGTTTCTGCTTAGGCTGCTTCTTCTCGCGAGCAGGTTTTTCCTTCTTTGCCTTCACTTGTTTTTCAGGAGCCGCCGGATTGGGCGCGCCGGTCGCGGCTTTCTTATCGCCTTTTTCCGGTTTTTCGCCCCCGATACTTATGCGTTTCATTCGTTAATCAACCTCTTCATGTTCAACATGCGTCTGCTTCTCGAAGCCGATTGCCACCGGCCCGATTAGTCGTTTATTATACCATACATATCAATAATCAATATATTATTTAAAAAACCGCGCGATCCTTTGAAGAAGCTTCCGGTATCTGAATACTTGTCAAAACAGACCCTTAACAAGCTTAACCAGACCCTCCGAGGCAAAGACGACTATGGTGAACCTGATGAATTTTCCCGCCATGGAAACGAAGAAATAGTTCCAGAAGCGGTACTTAATGATGCCGGCAGCCACAGCCAGAGGCGACAACGGCGGCATACTGGTCACAGAGGACACGAAAATGACTGGAGAGCCGATTTTCTTGTATCTAGACATATCCGTCTTGTCTATCTTGTCCTGAACTTTCTTGGAAACCTTCAGCGCGCCTCTGCCCATGAAGTAAAAGAAGCTGCTTCCGAACGTGCTTCCGATTGCCGTCGCAAACCCAAGAAGCAGGCCGGATTCCGCCTTGTAGTTCGAAAGGTTGATGGTCCACCACAGGAACTTGAAGGCCGGAACCTGATCGACATTCGCCATGGCGGACAGAGTCAGCTCGCAATTCGGAAACCAGAAAGCGCTGCCCGTAAACCCGAACAGAGCCATCAACAGATAAGGCGTTAGAACCTTCAAATGATTTGCCTTTCCGGAACGATTTCAGACATCCAATATAAATACGAACGCTAATGTTTGGTCTTTAACCAGTGAATCCTGCAATGCCCTATCGAGATTCAGTTCCAGTCGGTTATCTTGTCGGCCTTGCCGATTTCTTTCAGATATTCCTCGTACATCGCGTAGGAATTCTTGATTATCGGCAGAAGCTTCATGATGGCCGGGATGGGGCCTTTGGCTACGATATCGCGTTTTGTGATGGCCACCATCAGGGACACTTTTCCTAGCCAGAACTTGTGGGCGGTGAGCGACTTCATGCTCATGGTCACAGTCGGCTCGCCCTCGAGTTCGCCCTGAATTATCACTTCTTTCGGGCAATCGATTGTGATGACAGCGTCGGGGTCAGTGTATCTGAACTGAATGACCAACCCGCTGGCCATGATTTTCGGCCCGATGTCCGGGTGATCTTTCAGTTTGTTGAAAAACGGCACAAGCGTCGCGTACATGTCTTCCGTGTCTTTGAATACCGGCATAATAATCCATCCTTTGAAATGTATTAGAAAGCTTTTTTGAGCAACTCGACAACCTCTTCCATATCCTCCACCGGGCGCGGGTTGGTGAACAGGGAGCCGTCGCCCATTGTGAGCGCCGCAATGTCCTCGAACTGGTCTTCAACAACGCCCACATCGCCGAGTTTCGTCGGCAGCCCGATTGCGGCGACCAGAGCGCGAACTTTCCCGACGCCCGCCAGCGCGTCCGCTCTGTCGTCGCCCGTCATCGCCACTCCCATAGCCTGCGCAGCCAACGCGAATTTCTCCGCCGCGGCGTCCACGTTGAACTCCATGCACCACGGCAGCAGAATCGAATTGGCCAATCCGTGAGGCACGCCCGCCACCGCGCCCACTGAATGCGCCACCGCGTGGACTATCCCCACCAGAGAGTTCGCGAAAGCGAGTCCGGCCATGCAGGACGCCAGCAGCATCTGCCCGCGCGCCTCCACATTTTCTCCTTCATTCACCGCCGCAGGCAGCCACTTGCTTATCATCCTAATCGCTCCGAGCGCAAGCGATTCCGTAATCGGGTTGGCTTCCGTGCTGACCAGAGTCTCTACGGCGTGAGTAAGGGCGTCCATCCCCGTGAACGCCGTAATCTTGGGCGGCATGGACAATGTGACCATTGGGTCGAGTATCGCGGTGTTCGGCCCGAAATAATGGCTTACGTAACTCAATTTCATTCCGGCCTCATGGTCCTTGATGACCGCGGCGAAAGTTATCTCGCTGCCCGTTCCCGCCGTCGTCGGAACTATAAGCATAGGAGTCACGGGCCGTTCCTGAACGTAAGCGCCCTGATGGTCCGCCAGCAGGTCTCCGCCCTCTTTTAGAAGGAGGGCGACCATCTTCAGAGTGTCTATAACGCTGCCTCCGCCGATGCCGACGCAAACGTCCGGCGCGGCTCCCTTCACTTTCTCATAAATATTCTGAATATACTGCGCCCCTGAATCCTGAGGGACATCGTCAATCACGGCGACGACTTCTACGCCCGCAGACTTCAAGCTGTTCATCGCTGTGTCCACATAACCAAGTTTTCTGATTATGGCGTCCGTCACAATCAGGGCCTTGGAGCCTCCGAGAAGCCTGACTTCATCTCCCGCGCTTTCGAGAGTTCCCGGCCCGTAGATAACCTTCGTCCTGTCATGAAACTGAAAATATTCCGCAAGAGCCATGATATCCCCTCTCCCGCCTTGTGCGGCGAAATTCTCTTTGTATTTCAGCTTAAATTACTCTCCCGGATTTCGCTTCAAATTTTCAGAGCGTCCGCGAGTTTGTTAAGTCCGATTTTTTCGAGCGACTCGCGAGACGGCCTTCCCTGCTCGTCGATGCCCCTCAATCTGTAAAAGTCAGCCAGCATGGTTTCTATGTCCGGGACCATTCCGGCGGCCGCTCCGTCTTCCACCGGGGTCAGGAATTTCTTCGAGAGGTAGTCATCCGCCCTTGTTGCTCCGAGCAGGTTGTTAATGCCGCGCTTCATCAGCCAAATCCTGTCCCCCGACTCCATAAGCGAGTCCAGAGTGTATCCGAACCCGGTGGCGGTGTTGGCCATATCCAGATAATCCTGCTCGTCGAACGGGATTGAAGGGAAATGACACGTGCAGAACGCGTTCAGCAGCGCGCCGAGCTTTTGAGTCTGAATATTCGCGAACGCCTTTCCTTCCGTTTCATATTGAGGCATCTCGTCATTTAGACCAAGTTCAGGATAGAAAGCGAAACCATGTTCGGCAAACATCTGAGCGGTGTTGACGTGGCAAGCGCCCCTGTTGCCCACAGCGTAGTTAAGCCCCATCCCCCAGTAAGGGCGAGGGTCGTGCATCGGAGCCTCAAGCCCTTTAACCTCGGCAAGAAGTTCCTCGCCTTTTCCAAGTCTGCGCGCCGCCTCCCGGCTCCCCTCCGCTAGCAGGTCTCCGAACCCCTCGCGGCGGGCGATCATCGGCAGAACCGCCTTGACCTGTTCGGCTCCGCCCCACTTGAACTCCAGCCCGCCTGTGTCTTCTTTGGTGATTATCCCCTGCTCCATTGCGTCCATGACGAAAACGATTGTGCCGCCGCAGGAAATCGTGTCCATGCCGAGCTTATTGCATATCTCGTTGCATTTGGCGATATGCTCAAGGTCGGGCACGAGCATCATCGAGCCGAACATTCCGACGGTTTCATACTCCGGCCCCGCTCCCTCCGGCATCGCGTTCGGCCCCTCGTCTATCTTCACCACTCGCTTGCAACCCACAGGGCAACCGAAACAAGCTGCGGTCTTCGTCAGGATGGTGTCCGCCATCGTCGGGCCGTTAATCTTCTCCGCTCCCTCGTCCCATGTCCCCTGCGACCAGTTTTTTATGGGCAGGTCGCCCACCATCGAGCCGAGGTCAACCGAGCCGGCCGTCCCGAATGCGCTCATCGACTGCACCGCCACGCTTTCTTTTATCTTCTCGGCGGTTCTCGCTCTCGTCGTCTTCATCCCCTCGGCGTCCGCAAAAACCACTTTCAAGTTTCCGGTTGCGGTTATCGCTTTAAGTTTTTTGCTTCCCATGAGCGCGCCGAGACCGCAGCGGCCCGCCGCGTTGCCGTCTCCGTTCATGATATTTGCGAACTTGACGAGGTTTTCGCCCGCCGGGCCGACGCACATTATCGCAGGCTTCTTGCCGCCCGCTTCCGCCGCGCGCGCTGCGATTTCATCTTGAACCACATACGTGTCCTTGCCCCACAAGTCCGACGCGTCCTTGATCTCGCATTTATTCTCAGTTATTTCGAGCATAACCGGGCCGGAAGCGGCTCCGGTAATAATCAAGCCGTCGAAACCGCACCTTTTCAGCGTCACGCCGAAATTCCCGCCGTTGCTCGACTCGCCGAAAAGCCCTGTCAGCGGCGACCTGCCCACCACCGAGTAGCGGGTGACCGAGCCGGGGAAAGTCGAGCCGGTCAAAGGCCCGGTCATGATTATCAGCGGACTCTCCGCAGCCAGCGGGTCAAGAGCCGGGTTAAGACGCTCGAACAACAGCTTTGCCCCCATCCCCGAACCGCCCACGAACGCCTTATAATCATCGTCGGGAACCGCGATTTCGCTAATCTCCCTCTTGGTCAGGTCGATATCAAGAATCTTGTTCCAATATCCGGCCACTTTTCCACCTCGCATACGTTTTGAAGAATTCTAGCAGAAAATGAAAGAATCATCATCTTTAATTTGATTGCGGATAAGCCATTCAATCGGACGGACCGCGCTAAGCATTGAAGCGACGAATCGCGAGCCAGACACGCCCGCAGGGCCGCTCATTATTTTTTCTTTTTCACCGCGATGAAGATGAACGCTCCAAGCCCGCCGACGAGAATGGCGGATATGGCGCAAAGCATCGCCCATGCTGAGGCCGGCATATTATTCCTCCCTCGTCTCTTTCGCCCTGACGAGCGAGAGCGCAACTGCTATTATCAACACTAGGGCCAGCAGTCCCCAGCCGCCGGCAAACTGCGCCCACCCCGGATATCCTTCGTATGGCTTTTTCACGAGCTGTATCAGGGTCTGTATGAACATCGCCGTCAATGCCGCAGGGGTTATGATTTTTATGCAAATGTCCCACCATACCCCGACTTTGAAATCCGACGTGGCGTTGACGTGTTCCCTGAGTTTTTTTGCGCCGAACACGTAACCCACGATTAGGCATTCGAGCACGCCCACCACCGCAAGCCCGTACTGCGTGAAGTAGTAATCGATTATGTCCAGCCAGTACAAACCCGCGCGTGTGGTGTAAATAATCCCTATGGCGAACGCGATGAAGGAAATCGTTGCGTTGACCACGATGCGGGCATTTTTCCATTTATCCAAAGCGCCCGCAACTCCGGCTTCCACCAGTGAAAACGCTGAATCTATGCCCAGAGTCAGAAGCAATAGAAAAAACAACACTCCGAACGCCGACGCCCAGAAAGGCAACATGCCGATTATCGCCGGAAACGTGACAAAGGCGAGTCCGGGGCCGCTCGACACCACTTCGGTTACGGGTTTGCCTGTGGACACTGCAAGATATCCGAGCGCGGAAAAGACCGCCAGCCCAGCTATGAAACTTATCAACGCGTCGGCGAAACTGCTTATGAACGCGTTGTTGACGATGTCGCTGTCTTTCGGCAGAAAACTGGCGTAGGCTATCATCACGCCGAACCCGATGCTCAGGGAGAAGAATACCTGACCATAAGCGGCAAGCCAGACTTTCGGATTTGCCAGAGCGGAAAAGTCTGGGGTGAGAAAAAATTTCAGTCCTTCCACCGCGCCGGGAAGCGTGACGCCTCTTATTACGAAAACTACAAGAATCACCAGCGGCACGGGGACGGTGAACAAAACAACTTTCCCTACTGTTTCCACGCCTTTATAGATGCAGAAAAATACGCACGCCCAGCATAGGAAAAGTCCCAATAGAATCATCGGCACGATGCTGCCCAATTCCCCTATGCCACCGGATAATTTCAGGAATTCCTTGAAGAAAAAAACATTAGTGTCTGAGCCCCAAGCCAAATCAACAGAGTAGAACAAGTAGCTGAAACACCATCCCATGACCACGCCGTAATAAGTCATGACCATGAGACCTATCAGCACGGCGAACCAGCCTATCCACTCATACTTTTTCCTGATTTCGGCGAACGCCATTGGAGCGGATTTTCCCATTTTATGGCCGAGACCGAACTCTAAAATCAATAGAGGCACGCCTGCGGTGAGCAACGCCACCATGTAAGGGATGAGAAACGCGCCGCCGCCGTTGGAGTAACAGACGTAAGGGAATCGCCAGATGTTGCCTAGCCCTACGGCGGAGCCGATTACGGCCATGATAAAAACGATTCTGCTGTCCCAGAAACCGCGTTTTTCCGTCATGCCGCCTCCGAAAAGTCGCTGGTTTGCGCTAGAGCAGTCAGGCGCGAATTGCATTAATTGCCCCCCGCGCCCGCTTCTCTTCGCCCAGATGTCGGCATTTTACATTGAACAGACGAAAAATAAAACTGAACCTAAAAAATGCAATAACTGTGTTTTCACATTTGGCGGCTGGGAAAATAACCTTTGAAAAAGTTTCTTTCACCAATCCCATTTTCACAAACTTTAAAATCATTCTATTAATCAAAGTTGAGAATACTGCGGCTTATCGGAAGATTTTGCGAAGTTGGATTACCTATATGATAAATTGAATAGACTTTTTATTAGCAATGTTGGATCACCGTATCATGCACAAAGGAAAAAACTTGTGCATGTCACCCAACCAAATGATTGGAATCGTCTAATAATGAGAATATTTGCTGACACGGGATGAAAAAACCCGAAGGGCGCTCCTCCGGGCTTATTTGCAGTGTTTGATATTGACGGCGAAAACTTATGCGAAAAATGTCTTGTACAGAGAGCGGACGGCGTCTCCGACCCTGTTTTCCATGACGCCGAACACAATGCTGATTTCCGAGGCTCCCTGAGAAATCATTTCAATGTTGGCGGACGCGGAGGCGAACGCGGCTGTGGCCTTGGCGGCTGTGCCGACGCTTTCCTTCATGCCCTCTCCCACTATTGCGATCATAGCCAGCCCGGTGTCGGCCTTAACGCTATCCGGGGCGGGGTTCAGTTTCGATTTGATGTCTTCGAGCAACCCGGCGACCGTCGCCTCGTTGGCGGCCTTTATCTCTTGATTGACTGATTTCGTTTTCGGGTCGTATTCCTTCGGAAGCCTTATGACGACCGATATGCTGTCGATGCTGGACGGCGTGTGCTCGAAAGAAAGGCCTCTTTTTTCGATGATATGGAGTAGCTTGCGTCCATAGCCTATCTCGCGGTTCATGAGATGCTTTTCAACGTTAAAGCTGACGAAATTCGTGTCCGCCGCGATTCCCACAACGCAGTTGTCGTCCTGTTTTCTGTCGTTGACGATTTTAGTAAAAGTGTCCCTGCCGTCCGAATGTCTGACGAGGATGGGGATGTCCGGCGCGTGCTCTACGAGCGGGCGAATGGCTTCGTCGTGAAAAACTGAAAAACCGGAATAAGTCAACTCGCGAAGCTCTCGGAAAGTAAGCTCGGATATGAGACGCGGATTGTCAACTATTCCGGGGTCGGCGGCGCAAATTCCGGGCACGTCCGAGAAGTTCTCATAAGCTTCGGCCTTCACCGCTGCGGCGATGATCGAGCCGGAAAGGTCCGAGCCGCCTCTGCTGAACGTGGCGATAGAGCCTCTGCTGGTTCCTCCGTAAAAACCGGGCACTACAGTTATGCCGTCGTAGTTCGCAAGCTTTGACAATTTTTTATAGCAACCGTTCGTCTGCCGGGCGTTGCCGTATTCGGTGGTGACGGACATGCCCGCCTCGCGCGGGTCGATAAACTTCGCTTTCTTGCCTCTCGCCGAGAAAGCGGCGGCCATTATCCTCGCGCACCACTCTTCACCGTACGCCTTCACCGCGTCGAGGCGCATTTCCCTCTGAGCGGCGTCCATCGCCAGACGGCTTGTAAGGTCGGCCTCCGCCCCGGAGACGCATTCCTTCCCTGCTCCCACGCCTTCGGCTATTTCCGCCAGCCGCGCGCAAATATCTTCGACAAAGCCTCTTGCCTCTGATGAGCCGGAGGCCGCCTTTGCGGCTTTAATCAAAAGGTCCGTCACCTTGGTGTCGCCTTTGAATCTTGCGCCGGGGGCTGACACCACAATTATCTTCCGTCTGACGTCGCTTTCTATGGTGTTCATAACCATATTGAAGTTCGCCGCGTTCGCCAACGAGCTGCCGCCGAATTTCGCCACTATCATTTCCGCCACGCTCCCACATTTAAACTTTGGATATTATGAATGATGAGCGGGAATTTTTAAATAGCGGGACAGCGCGAAAACCATGCGGCGCGGCAAGAGCCAAACTTCGATAATGATTTATGTCCATGCGCCGATGAGCCGCAAATATTTTATTTGCTTCTATTACACGCGTTTTGATATAATGGCTTCCGTTCCTCCGTCAAACGGAATGAACGCAAGCGATTTCGACGCAAAAGAATGAAAGGAGCGCATAGATGATTAAATTCAGCAAGCAGCAGTTGAAGATTCCGAAGATGATGCGGCCGGTGTATCTGGTAACGGGCGGTATGTCCGAATTCCGGCGCGCGTTTCCGGAGAAAAGGACAGAGGAATTGTGCGTTGAAGCTCTCACCATGGCAGCCGAGATGATAAACATGACGCCCGCCGAGTTGAAGAGCTACATCCACACATGCTATTACGGCCATTTCGCGGATCACTTCGGGGATCAGTTGCTCGGCGAATCCGTGATACACGACAGACTCGGGCTTGATCCGCTCGGGAATATCGGAGTAAAAACAGGCGGCGCCACCGGCGGCTCCACTTTGTGGGAAGCAGTCAAGGCAGTCGCTTCAGGATACTCGGACTGCGCGCTGGCTCTAGGCTGGGAACGCATGGACGAAGTGCCGACGGACGAAGGAAACCACCTTATTTCCTGCGCCGCTGACAAAGACTGGGAAACCCCGCTGGGCCACATCTACACCGGCTACTACGCCGTCATGGCGCAGAAATACTGGCAGGTGTATGGAAAATCAGAAGACTCCTTCCGAAAAACAATGGCCGAAATCGCAGTCAAAAACAGAGGCTATGCGTACCACAACCCGTTTGCTCAGGGCGGAATGAAAATCACCGTGGAAGACGTTCTCAAATCGCCGGTGGTTGCGTATCCGCTGCGCGCGCTCGACGCCTGCTTGATGAGCGTCGGCTCGGCATGCTGCATAGTGGCGGACGAGAAAACAGCATTCAAGATGTGCAAGAATCCGCTGCTTGTTTACGTTGCCGCAGGAACTCACACACTAAGACCCGCGGACCGCAGAGACATGGAAATACCTTTGCTCCCCAACGAAACCAAGAACACTTACAAAGACCTCGACAAGCGGTTCCCCGGCGGAGAGCTTTATCCCGGATTCACCGGCTTCTTGGCCGCCCGCATGGCTTGTTACTACGCCTACAGAATGGCCGGAATTTACGATCCCTGCGAAGATTTCGACCTTGTCGAGTTGCACGACGCTTTCACAATAAGCGACATACAGAGCTACGAAGACGTCGGGATCAGGCCGTATGGCGAAGGCCGCACCTATGTCGAATCCGGCGACTGCTATGTGACCAATCCGAAAACCGGCAAACCCGGCAAGCTTCCTGCCAACCCCTCTGGCGGCCTCATCGGCTGTATGCACGCCGTCGGAGCCACAGGCTTGATGCAGGTGTGCGAGCTAATGCTTCAAATCTGGGGCAGGCACGCAGAAGTCCACGGCGACGCAAAACGCTGGAAGTCCTTCGGCAAAACCAAGCCCAAAGACTGGAAAGACCTTCAGGTCAAAGGCGCAAAACGCGGTCTGGCAATCAGCCATGCAGGCGTCGGCTCTCACGTCACCGCCACCATCGTTGTTGACCCGAAACACCAGTTGAAAGGAGGCAAAGCCTGATGAGCTGCGCACACGAACAGAACAGAGGCAAAGTTAAAGTAGACGACAACCGCTACAAAGTCAAAGGCGAATTTCATGTCGCCTATCCGAACACCCCGATTTTCAACAAGCAGGGCAAGCTCTGCGGAGTGACCAATCCCCGCGACATGACGTACATTCATTCTTACGGCGCGGAAGCTCCGTTTTTTGAAGGATTGTCAAAAGGCGTGTTGAAGGGAACCAAGTGCGAAAATCCGGACTGCGAATACAAAGGCTCGGTGTATATTCCTTTCAGGATATACTGCCCGGACTGCCTGCGAAAAATGAAGATCGTCGATCTCACCGCGGCCGCAAAGAAAACAGCCCGCATATACACCTATATGGTGTGCGAGAGAAGCGGCGCGTTCAACACCCTTGATAAACCCATCAAATTCATCAACGTGAAGATTGAGGGAACGGCGACTATTCTGATGAGCTACCTGTATCTCGGCGAACCCTCTATGGGCATGAGAGTCGTCCCCATCTTCAGAACAAAGAACCCGACCTACACGATTACCGACCTCTCTTGGGTCCCCGATGGAACTCCCAAGAGCAAACTGCCCAAGGGTTTCTCATTCTGATAACAACTCGCGGCATCGCCGCAAACGCAAACAATTAAAAACGGGCCGAAAGGCCCGTTTTTTTATGGCCGTGTCCGACGCCTGATTCGGAATCGCAAAAAACACGGCTTTTTCAGGATATTGTTAAATATTGAATTTTACATGGATAATGATATAGATTATGCTGGCAACTACATTCAGAGAACAGAAACTGGCGGGCGGTCGCACAAAATGGACGAGTTGCAGGGCAGAACTGAATTCATAGCCCATCTGCTGGAAGGCAACAACGCGATGGTCCGCGGCGACATCGACGACGCTATTGCCGCCTACCACCGCGCAATATCCCACAAACCCGACTTCTCGCTCGCTTATTCCAAACTCGGCGAAGCTTACTATAAGAAGAAGGATTTCTCTGAAGCTGTCGTTTACTTCAAAAAATCACTGGATTTGAACCCGCTTCAAACCGAAACGCTGTACAGGCTTGGAAAAGCATACGGAGAACAGGGAATGCTGGTCCAGTCGGCGGTCGCTTTTGATCTCGCCCGCGAAAGGGACCCTGAAGGGGACTTCTCCGAAAGAATCGAGGACAGCCGAAGACGCATACGCAAAAAATCCTCAAAAAAATCCGTTCAACATGCCTCATTCAGAAAAGCGGCCGCTGAAGCCGCCAAAGATATCTTCACCCGTCCGGTCATAATAATCCCGATAGCCGCCGCAATCGCGATTCTTTTCGCCGCAGACGCCTTTCTAGGCGCTTTTCTAGCTCGTTTCATGCCTGACATGCGAACTGTTCCTATCACGCGCTTTTTCATGTCGGCAAACATCCCGTTCAACGAAGCCTCTGTGTATTATTACTCGTCGCTGCTGGCGCTGTTCGCTCTGGTCTGCTCTCCCTTTTACGGTCTGTGCGCGCTGATGGTCAAACAGAACTCTCGCGACGGCCGCATATCCCTTGCGGAAGCAATCGCTGAGACTATTGAGCGGTATTCGGCGCTTTCAGGCGCTGTTTTGCTCATCCTTATCGCCACGTTCGGAACAGGAACTCTGTTTCATTTTCTATTTGAATCTTTTAGGCGCTTGGCAGCCGAACTTGGCTTCGGTTTTTTGTTTATTAAACCGCTCATTCCTTTCGTTGCTCTTTCTGTCCCCGCTTACTTTGCTTTTACTTTCACGGTAATCGCTCTGGACAAGAACAACATGGAAAAAGGATTCGTCAGAGCGACCGCTTTAGGGGCAAGGCATTTCGTCAAGACTTTCCCTCTCTTATGCGCGTCCTTCGCGATTATGGTTCTCGCGGCTTTGTTTTCGCCATCCGGCGCTTTGTTCGACATCGCTAAGTTCGTCTTTTTCATATTTATAAACGTTTTTGCGGTGACATTGCTTGCCCACGCGCATTTACAATCCCGCGGTTCCCACCGAAGAAAACACGCGGCGACTGAAAAAGAAACATCCGCTTCGATAAGCAATGAAAACAAAGAAGGATTTGAGCCTATTCCCTACTCCGAAACTTCAGATTTGTACGAATACACTGAAGAAGACAAATAACCCGCCGGACAATATACGCCATATATATAAATCGCTGAAAGCTCGCAATGTTGCTTTTTGGTGATATAATGTCGAATGAAGCGGCGGCCCGCCGCAAAACGTTTCCGACGCGGCTGCGAGCGCGCATATTGAGCGTCAGGCAAAAACAGCCGATAATATGATTCTTATGAGTGGCATTTGCGGTTTCATAGGCGCAAGGGACGAGTCTCTGCTCGACAGGATGCTCGCCCGCATGAAATGGCGCGGCGGTTTCCCGCAGAAATTCTTCAGAGGCGGAGATTTCGGCCTTGGCGTCTGTCATGAAGAGCCTTCGCCGGAAGCCTCGTCCCCGTCTATGCTTGCGTTCAACGAAAACAAAAGCGTCTGCGTCGTCTGCGACGGCTATATCTCTGACGAAGCAAACATTCGCGCCAGATTGTCGGCCTCCGGACACGAATTCAAAACTAATTCTCCGTCTGAAACAATCGCACATGCTTATGAGGAGCATGGCATAGGTTTCATTGATGTTTTTAAGGGCGGTTTTTCTTTCGCCATCTGGGACGAGTCTGAATTTCTCCTCGTCTTAGGACGCGACAGGTTTGGGGTTAAACCGCTGTGTTTCTGCGTTTCTCAGGACAAACTTCTTTTCGCTTCGAGCGCCTCCGCTTTGCGAGCATGCGAACCGGAATTCGCCAGACTTGATGTCAGAAGCCTCGACGCGCACATCGCCTTCGGATACATCCCCGGCGAAAGAACCATGTTCGAGAACATTACCAGACTATCGCCCGGTCATCTGATGATTTGCAGACGAGGGGCTGTAAGGGTGTCCAAGTATTGGGAGCCATGCCCCGTCGCGAATTTTGGTTCCAACTCAGAATCCGATTGGCTGGAAGACACGACTAGCGCGCTTGGCGATTCCTTGTCGCGATTAAAATCCGACAGCGTCCCGCTGACCTGCATAATCGAATCCCCGTTCGGCGTCGCTTCAAACAAAGCCGCCGCTTTAACGATTGCTCTGGCAGGCGGCCAGATCGATATTTTTGAACCCGACCCTGCGAACGTTTCTTTCTTCGAATCCTCCGCCGCTCCCGTTGAACCCGATTTCTCGCGCATCACAACGCTGATGAAAGCTATGGACGAACCTCCTTCGGATTTCTCTTTCCTGTTGCTCGACTCGGTCATCTCAAATTCTGCCCGCTCAGGCTCAAGAATCGCTTCCGCCGCCGGACTTGCCGAGACTCTTGGAGCAGGAGAATTGCATCGTTTAATCCTGTCGCTTAGCGGGATTGCGGATATGCGTTTATCATGGACGCGTTACATCGCGATCGCTATCCTTCGCCGCGCGCCGCGTTTTTTACCCGGTCTTAATTCCGTCCCAATATCCGGCAGTCGGGTTGCGACGGCGCTTTCCGGATGCGAAAGCTCTTCAGACATCCCTGACGCTATACTTTGCGTCGCGCCAAAATATTTGAGATTGGCCTTATACACTCCTCAAGTCGCATCCGCTTTGTCCGGCTCTTTTTCCTCTCACTCCGGCATACTTTCAAACCATTCTAATTCCGGTTCTCCCTCAACAGCGTCAATATCCGACTATCTTCTCCGTTGGCCTTTAGCGTCTTCCACTTTGCCGAGATTAGACGCCGTGTCGGCTGTCAACAAAACAAGCGTCGAGTTCCCTTTCCTTGATCCAAGCATTGTTGAGCTTGCGATGTCGTTCCCTGAACGCGCTGACACACAAAACTCTAGCAGCTTTGACAACATTGCGAATTATTACGCTGTGGGAACGCAGAACCGAAAAAAAAGACCCGCCGGAAAATCGCGTCGCGTCCATCCAGCCGTCACGGAGTTCATCGACACGCATCTTACAGAAGAGCGCGTCCGCGCCCGTGGCTTTTTTAAATGGGAACAAGTGCGCGTCGCGCTGCGCGCATCCGATATGGCTCCTGCGATATCTCTCGCCCTTCTTGAAGCATGGTGCGATTGCCATTCACGCAGCCAAATCGGATAATGGAAGCCGTTCAATTATGAATAATATAAAAAAAACACGATTCGAGACGATGACTCCGGGAGAATTGGAAAACGCTATTCTATCCGCGCCTCTGGCATGGGTTCCGGTGGGAACTCTCGAATGGCATGGACGCCACCTGCCCGTCGGCCTAGACGCCCTCAAAGCGCACGCCCTATGCCTCCGCGCGGCGGATGTCGCCGGCGGCGTCGTTCTTCCACCCAACTACTGTTCCATACTCGGCATGCGATTCCCATGGACTTTTCGACAGAGTCCCGCTGTATTCGCGCGGAATTATTTCGGTATTCTTGTGTCCCTGAAAAAATACGGTTTCAAATCGATTATCATACTCACAGGACACTACCCCCCCGAACAAGGCCTTGCTCTCATGATGTTGTCGGAAACTTTCTCTGCGCTCTATCGCGCGCCTGTCGTCGCAATACCAGAATTCGCGATGGCCGAAGGATCAGGCTACGCGGGCGACCACGCCGCCGTATGGGAAACATCTCTTATGATGGAGTTGTTCCCGGAACTAGTCGACGCCGGAGAACTTGAGAAGCTTAGCGGCCTCAATTATTTTGATTTATGGAAGAAAGGGATTCAAGGGCAAAACCCGGCGGAAGGCGCGTCTAGGGAACTTGGGGCGGAAACCGTGGCAATCATAACGAACAATCTCGCATCGCTAGCAGCAGAAATGCTTGCTTCTTTGAACATCAACGTCCCAGTCCGCGTTCATAGAAAAACAGTTGTTTACTTTGTCAGAGAAAATATCAAACAGATTCCCAGCATTTTGGGCAAAATCACTCCCTGATTTGCCCGGAACTTTCGACATCGAGAATTTTGCGTCTCTTTCGGGCAGCGATTATTAAAAAAGGAATAAATGAATCATTGAGAACAACTGACATGGAAAAGGAGACTTGCTCGATATGTCGCGAAGAGAAATAAAATCCTGCTTGAAAAAGACTGCCCGAATATTTTTGCTTTTTTCTTTGATATTCATTTCGCGCTCCGGAATTGCCGCTGCCTCAATAAAGAACGAACCCACATTCAAAGATGTGTCATACGGGACACATTCTAGGGCTGTTTTAGATTTCTGGAAAGCTGACACACGGAATCCTGCTCCGGTAGTCATATTCATCCACGGAGGCGGCTTCTATCTCGGAGACAAATCTCACGCGCCTGAATCAGACATTATCAAATGCCTTGAAAACGGCGTTTCTTACGCTTCGATCAGCTATCCCTACTACCAAGATATTCCACTGCATGAGATTATTAGAGACAACATCGCTCGATCCGTTCAGTTTGTGCGTCATAAATCCGCCGAATGGAATATCGACAAAAACAGAGTGGTCGTGTACGGTCAATCCGCCGGGGCCGGCTCTTCGCTTTGGATCGCAACCCACAACGACCTTGCGGATCGCTCATCGCTGGACCCCGTTCTGAGAGAGTCGTCCAGAGTTGCCGCCGCAGGACTTATAGCGACTCAAGCCACATACAATTTCCCCCGTTGGAAAAAGTTATTCGAAAATTCAGTTGACCCTAAGACAATAAAGGCATGGATGATGATATTAGATCAAACAATGCTGGACATGTATCACGCTAAGAATGCCAAACAGTTGAAGTCAAAAGAATTCGAGCCTATGCTTCGCGACCTCGATATGCTGTCAATGATGGACGCAAACGATCCGCCGTTGATTATGACAACCTTCACCAGCAAGTTGCCCGGCGGGGACATCCTTCACCATGAAAGACATCCTGAAGCGGTCAAAGAAAGATGCGACTCCGTCGACATGAAATGCGTCATCAACTTGGACTCAACACCTATCGAAGAGCGCGTGAATATGCTTGATTTTCTGCTTGACAAATTATCATCAAGTTCTGGAAACGATTGAGCCGTCAATCGCGTCTTGAGCGCTTCTTCCGAAATATTCGGATATCGTTTTTACTGCCGAAACTGATTAGCCCGCGTTTTATTGATAATAGATTCTTAATCTAATAGCGCGCGTCTGCTTCGACGCTGAAACCCTTAATCCGAACTTTTCAATCAACTTGTTCGCCGATGCCAATTCCTCAGCTATTGAACCTGAGGGGATAAGTTCGGTCGAGTAAGCCGAAGCGCGGCTCGCGCTATTGAACGCAGTCGCGTCCAAAGCGACAGGACAATCATGACACAACAACAACCATGACTCTGCTTCTCTCTTTGAAGGCGCGTTGGATTCGGACGGCGGCAGCGACCACAATTTAGCTGTTGTGTCTATTTCGGCTTCGGATGTCGCGTGTATTATTAAACCCTTCAGTCCTGAATTTATCTGTGTAGGTTCCATCTTGTGTTCCAGAGACATACTCGCCCGCGCCGTATTGGAAACCTCAAACTCCGGCGAAACAACAATAAGCATATCGCGGAACCTTTTTGAATCCGACGCTACAAAAGGCGGCGCGTCCAGAACATCAAGAAACCGTCTGACCACACCGTCGCGCTGGGCTTGGGGCATACCCAAGTCCGTCTCGCTGGGAACATCCGCGCGGCTAAACATTTTTACGTAGCTCAATCCGGTCTCGACCGACTGTCGAGTCTCAGATGCAGGCTGTTGTTGGCCGGACTGCTGCCCCGACGGGGCGCGACGTTGAGCGCCTCAAGCGCCCGATGCTTTCGCGCTAGGAAGCATCGTCAGAACCGCGGCGAAGAATACCACCGCCAGTGTTCTCACGCAAGACATGCCTCTCCTATCCTCTTCGAGTGTCATTTTTCCTGCTTTTTATCGATGTCCGCACGTGACATCAACAGGAGCTTCAGCCCCCGGTTCGTTTTCTTACGAAAACAATAACCGCTACTGCTATTGCCACCAGAATGATCGTCTTTATCATAATCTCCGGTCTCTTTCTTTGTCATTTATGAGACAAACCACGCTAGGGATTATTATATTCTCAGCTTGCCTGCCCCCAACGATTCCATATGCCGCTTGAAATGCGCTTCAAGTTCAGAATAATGCTCTTCTTCATATTCGTCCAGCGTCTCCATGATGCGGTCATAAAATACAAGAGACCCGGAACTGTCCCGGTGCGTCAGAACAGACCCATAAGTTATATGAATAAGCTGCCTCGCGTCTATGGAGTCGAACAAGAACTCAAGATGATCGTCCGCGATTTTATTAACGTTCGGAATCATGTCGAGTTTGGTTGTCACATGGTAAGAAGCGCGGTCGGTTTCAAATCTTTGAAGGGCAAACTCATGTATCTCTCGATACAGCGAAGGATTTCTTCGGGCGACAACTCTAATCGCCGCTAGATAGCTTGTTCCGGCGGTTTTTTCATGATATAGACCTCTGGTTATTTTCCCCACTATCGGAAAAATCGAAAACTTATCGCTACCCGAATGTATGCTCAATTTGTAAGGCCCCATGCAGCGCGCTATCAGCGCGTGGCTTTCTAACCCTTGATAAAATTCATCTCGGTCGCCGATGAAATCAATGCCCTTTTGGAATTCGCCGGGATACCTCGGAGCCAAGCTCTGAACCGGAACGCCCGCGCGCTTCAGCTCTACTGCCACGAAAAGATGTTCCTTTGGCGTTGTGGGAGCCGGTGTTTCATCGACGGACATCTCAAAATCGAATCTGTCCGCTTCAATAAATATCTCCAACAACAATCTGTACATTTTGATCGTATAACGAACTGCGGGGAGAAATTTCACCGCTATTCTGGCCAGTTCATCCGAATCAAACTCGAACCTTTCTGTCGCTCCGCTCTCAGGATCCCGCAACACGAAAGGTTCAGAATACCTTTCAATCAGCAAGTTCTTAATCTCGGAATCCTGGAATAACGAGTCAAAAGCCGCGCCAAGCTCTGAACCTGAAAGCGAATCCGCTGAAAAATTCAAATGCTCTGAAGGATCAATCGTAAAAAACGTGAAACCCGCCGCCGCTGTGGCTCGGACATCCTTCTCCGTCTTTAGGTGGTCCGCGTCTGCTCCAAACGGCCTTGTCCACCCTTCCTGAAACACAGCCCAACATGCGTCATCCATCACATTTTCAGGTGAGCGTCCCGTCCGCTCCATCTCGCGGATCGACTGCTGCGCGAAGATAGGATAAATGTCGTAGCCGCGAGTCGCGCGTATATGACCGGGCGTCGCTATCCCCATTCGGTCGCCCATTCCGAAACTGGTCTTGAGTCCCAGCGGACGCGGCTTGGTGAAAGGCAAAACCGTCCTCAGCTTTTCCGCATTATCTCTTGTCGCGTCGCATTCTTTGATCCTGACAGTTTTCCCTTCAACCTCTTCCTGAGTTACTTCTCCGCAAAACCCCGCTCCCGGCTCCCCGCCGTCCACCGAAAACACAAGCAATCGGCGACCTCTTCTAACTCTTTTTAATAAAAATATTTCGCTGCCGTTCTTCCTCGCCGACCGCTCGTAAATATCTGAATCAATTCTTTTCAACTCCGCCGTAATGTCTTTTTTTATCTCTCCATCTTCCATATCGAAACATTTATTTTTCAGAAGTAGTTCTACAAGTTCGCGCATCGTCAGCCCTCCTAAAATTTCTCACAGTTAATTCTATATCCACGCGCGTCGCCTAGTCCACATTCCAACTCAAAACCTATACGAGAAAAAAGTCCACGAACTTTACATTTTTCGATCTTCGTTTATAATTATGATGAAAAGAAAGGAGGATTCGCAGAATAATAATATTTAATCCTGAAGTTTGATAATTATGATTTGTCCGCAATGACGGACAAACACACAACGCTAAAGAGTACAAACAAAAACACCCGGGAAACAACTTAATATTTATTTTATTGTCGGCAAGGATGTCGGCATTGGTCAGAACAGGGAGGAACGAACCATGACCATTAGCAACGCTAACTTCAACTCGGACTTTTGGTCGGCTCAGATCAATTGGATCGAGCGTCAACTCAATTCAACAATACACAGAATAGCAACAGGACAGCGCATTAACAACGCGGGCGACGACCCCACAGGAGTCGGCATTGCATTGCACCACTCTGCGAGAATCAGCGGCATACAAAGCGCTGTCATTAACGCCGAAACAGCTTTGTCCGCTCTTGAAACTGCGGACACTGCGCTTATGGAGATAAGCGATCTTCTTATTGAAATGAGGGATCTTGCGGTTAACGCCGCCAACGACGCCACATTGACTGCAGCCAACCGCCAGACATTGAACTCTGCTTTCGAGTCGTTTAGAGATTTAATAACATCGACAGCGGAAGCGGCAAAGTTCAATGGCATATCTCTCCTAGACGGCACATTCGCAACGCCCGGCAAAGACTCTCAAGTCGGCCCTGACAGCGGCGGAGCAAATATCATGTCTATCATCATGCCTGAAATCACGGCAGACACCATAGCCGGAGGCGCAAACACGCTGACCACTGTGACTTTAAGCTCCTCCGCGGACGCGCTGGACGCTCTCAGCGCCGTGAATGACTCCATCGACTATCTTAACGAAGTCCTTTCTTCCATAGGCTTTCAGGAACAACGACTGAACACGATAATCGACAACCTTTATGCGGCCCAAGTCAATGTTATCGCAGCCAAGTCAAGCATCGTCGACGCCGACTTGGCTTCTGAAATCTCCAGATTCGCTTCACTTCAGATAATCGCTCAAGCCGCGACGTCAACATTTGGGACATTCGACGCGATTAAGCAACGGGTGATCGACATTATGGATAAAATAGGAGCAAGCTCTTTCTCGAACTCAAACAACTGAAACTAATTTAAACCGGACGCCGCGCGCTTATTGCTATAACGCGCGGCGTTTCATTTTTTCTTCACAATCTACAACGCTACGCCTAGGTAATACTATCCTCAGGCTGAGAATATCTCCTCGCGACAGAAAAACGCGACAGGCAAACTGGCCTCCACAGGATCAAACCGGCGACTTTAATGGGAGAATAGGGCTACGGGCCAACCGTGGCAAGGTTTCTTCGCAGGCGTGTTTCGTCGCCGTTCGCGGGATACGTCAGTCCGACTCGCCAATTCGATGAATCTTCATAAGGTTAGTCGAACCGCTGGAGCTTATCGGCACTCCGGATGTTATCACCACAATATCGCCCTTTTTGAACATCTTTGTCTGAATAAGTTGTTCGTCGACATCCGCCACAAGCGATTCGATCTTATGAACTTTATCAAAAACCACGGGAACCACTCCCCACAAAAGGCTCATTCGAAAAGCAATGTTTTCTTTTAAAGTCGCGCCTATCACCGCGCATTCAGGCCTGAACTTGGACACAAGCTTGGCGGTCGTCCCGGACTGAGTAAATGCCACAATGCCTTTCGCTCCCAACTCCCTAGCTGTCCTAGCCGCTGAATACGCGACCGCTCCGCTGAAACCCGCCGCCGAGAACAAGAATTTGGACGGTTCAATCATCAGTTTGTTTAATATATGCCGTTCAGACTCGCCGCATATTCTGGACATCATATTAACAGCTTCAACCGGATACGCTCCCACCGCCGTTTCGCCGGACAGCATTACAGCGTCCGTGCCGTCCATAACCGCGTTTGCCACGTCTGAGGCTTCCGCTCTAGTCGGCCTCGGATTGACTATCATCGACTCGAGCATCTGAGTGGCAGTTATCGCCACTTTGCCTCTATCGTTAGCCTCCCTGATTATCATCTTCTGCAAGTCCGGCACTCTTTCGGGAGGCATTTCCACTCCAAGGTCGCCCCTGGCAACCATCACCGCGTCCGCCCTGTCCAATATCTTCTTCAGATTCTTGATGGCTTCAGGCCGTTCAATTTTCGCTATCACCGGAACGTTGACTCCCGCTTTTCTGATATGCCCCCGCGCGTCGTCGATATCCTCCGGTTTTCTGACGAATGAAACTGCCACCATGTCCACGCCAAGCTCTAATCCCAATTTTAAATCGCTTATATCCTTTTGAGTCAGGGATGGGGAGCTGACCGCGACACCCGGCAAATTGATTCCTTTTTTTGATTTGAGAATTCCACCGTCAACCACAACGCACTTAACGCTGTCCTTCGTCGTATGTAGAACCTTCAACTCCAGATTGCCGTCGTCTAAGAGTATTCTGTCGTTCTTTTTTACGTCTTTGGGCAAATGTTTATAAGTAGTGGAGATAACCTCATGATTGCCGACCACATCGCGAGTGACGATGGTTATTTCCAAACCGGGAGTCAGCCTTGCGCCTCCTCCCTCCATAATTCCCACCCTTATCTTAGGGCCTTGCAAATCTTGAAGGATGCCGACATATTTCCCTCTGCTTTTCGCCTCTCGGCGTATTGACCGAAATATCCTTTTATGCATGGAATGATCGCCGTGGGAGAAGTTCATCCTGAACACATCCACCCCCGCGTCGATTAATTTCCCAATCATCTCCGCGGACTCTGTGACTGGACCAATCGTGGCAATAATCGTCGTATGTCTCATCTCAACCTCTCATTAAATTATTATCATTAAAGTAACATCTCGCGCTCATCGTTTCTTTTATGGCACAAGCTCCGGTCCGGACAATTTCCATTTGCCGCCTTCCCGCCTAAGCTCAAAAGTTCGAGACCTTTCTATCGGCCTAGCGTTCCAATCCAATATGTAATGAACGACAAAATCAATGGACACATCGTCCCCATAAAGCCTCACTTCCGTAAATTTTCTGACCTCTATGGAAGTGAAATCATTTGCCGCTCTGTCACAAACGCTTTCCGCGAAACGGTTGAGCGAACTTGCTTCAGGCATGCTCTTTTTTGCGCTATAAGAAAGCATCGCATAAGCTCTGTCGCATTTCCCTTCTCTTATCGCCTTGACATACAAATTGACGAATTTTTCCGGAGTTTTATCCGGCTTCAACAGTATATACAATGCGGCGACAGCCAGAATCGCGACAGCGCCTGACGCGATTATGAACCAAATTGGAGTCTCGGCGGCATTGATTTTCTTGTTCGCCATCTTACGACGGATGATAGCCGCGATGGTCATTCATGTCAATTTAAAGAATTCCGCGATTGCGAATCTTGACGAATTTTAGCGTGGAATAGTTCAGCTAATAATCGAATTCATGATATATTTAAGTGAAACATATTTTCGACCGGCGGGGAAAGGTGAAAAACGATGGCCTTGGTAAGAATGCTTGAGGGCGAAAACGATTTTGCGGGAGGAGTGGAGTTCCATAAGAGGGCGAAACGAGCCTTGGACACTCTTCAGGAAGACGAATCCATCACGCTTGATCTCGGCGGTTTCTACCTAGACTCTTCGCTTGTGGGAACGCTGCTTGCGATTCACATTTCATGCAAGAAAAAAAATGTGAAGATGGAATTAACAAACATATCTCTTCAGACGCTGAAAATATTGGAATTGAGCGGACTAAGCAAGGCTCTGGGAATTAACCCTCAACCATAAGAAACACAAAAACAATCAGGATATCCGCGCACAATAAGCCCGCATTGCGATAATGAAGCTGAAGACGTTCTCATATCACTTGCTGTAAGGGTTCGGCTCATCAAGGGCTTCAAACCACTTGGCAGGAAACTCTTCCTGAAAAACCGATTCGTCAAGCGGCATGTTGAAACTGTAATTATCAAAAACCGATTTATGAATAAAAACGTAAGGCAGAATGCTTACCTTCGTTCGCCATGTTGCGTTGGACACCAGATAGTATCCGTTGATATTTTCATAGAACAACTCTCCTGAGGAACGGATATTCCGGTTGTTGGCGTCTTTAATCATAAACACGAACTTCAAAACGACGAAATTCACTGGGTCAACATACCATGTCATTGTGTAAAGATTTTCAGGCGCGCCGGGCTTGGGAACAAGCACCAGCACATGACATTTCACATTCCTGTACGAGTCGTCAGGAGCGCGGTTGATTTCAAACCATGTCAAAACTTTGTCCAGCCAGTTACGGTCCATCGGCAAAGCTCCGGGCTGATTTGGACTTCCCGCCCAATAGTTTTCAATAGGAGCCGATATAACCCTGTAGCCATGCCTGTCTGGAGCTTGAAAAAAGTACCTTGTTTTCAACGTCGCAGTATTCATCGGATCAATCTTCATCGAGCCGGGCTGTTTTCCTCTGGTCTGCTCGTGCGAGGTGACGCGCGTCTCATCGTACGTCATTGTCTTAATGTTATATGATATGAA
>Ga0351911_1085_pt2 | contig 32821 bp, 26 predicted proteins | sample TotcelHT113001L6_FD_206871 | JGI IMG/M metagenome (GOLD analysis project Ga0351911, IMG submission 206871) | Enriched cells from coal bed in the Powder River Basin, Montana, United States - Total cells T11 rep1 HSBNCT.T11.300.1.L6 ... | reverse complement strand
CACTCGACCTGTGTATGAAAGGGCGGTCATGCGGATCTATGTGGATGCAGACGGTTTTCCGAAAGCGGCGAAGGACATCCTGATCCGATCGGCCCTGCGCCTGGGCGTACCCGTCGTCTTTGTGGCCAACAAGCCCATCCGCCACGGGATGTCGGAGTTGATTTCGAGCCTCATCGTTCCCGAAGGTCCGGACGTCGCCGATGACCGCATCACCGAATTGGTGGTACCGGGCGATCTGGTGGTTACAGCCGATATCCCCTTGGCGGATCGGGTCGTCGCCAGAGGCGCCTTCGCCCTTAACCCCAGGGGAAAGCTCTACACGGAGGACAACATCAAGGACCGGCTCGCCATGCGTGATCTACTGAGCGAGCTGCGAGACGACGGCATGATGACAGGCGGTCCCTCGGCATTCGGTCGGAAAGACTGCCAGGCCTTTGCCGATCAGCTGGACCGTTTTCTTGTAAAGTCGCTGAAAAATACGAAAGAAAAATATAGGTCAGGACAATTGAGCGGATGACTGGGGCATCATCAGACCCTGACAGTCCATGAATCAAAAAGCCTGAGGTAACGAAGAAGAAAAACCCTGCCCTCAGCCGTTTTGACCTTGAAATAATCGATCACGGGATCATTGGACTTGATCCCGCCCTCATACCAGCGGTCCAGGATTTCTGACACTTCCCAGCGGTGTCCCTGAAACGTAAACGCGACGGGGTATTCATTGGCCTTGTAGCCGCTGTGGCATTCAACCTGGATCTGTTCGTATTCCATCTCTATAAGGGCATAAGCGTGATTATGATTTGTTGCTTCGTGCTACATGTTTCAGTTGGGGTTACTCCACCGCACCGCTCTTCTTGAGGAGCGCCGCTATTGACTCGGCCAGCTTACGATATCCTGCGGCATTTAAATGGATATAATCAGACTTGAGGGAACCGTCGGATAGCACCAAGGGCAGGGCCTTATCTTCAATGGGGAGTTTCATTTCCTTAGCTATCTCTCGATAAAAGGGTGGGGGTGACAGAGCAATACCCGGCGAGGGCACTGCAATGATAATGACAGCGACTCTCCGCTCCTGCGCCAACCGGATCATTGCCCGTAGATTATCAGCGGTTTTCTGCTGGTTCAAACGACGGAGCAGATCATTGCCTCCATGACAAAGGATCAGCAGCGCAGGCCGTTCTCTCTCCAACACCTTCGGTAGACGTGATAACCCTTCCGCCGTTACCTCTCCGGGGATTCCGGAATTGACCACCCTCCGTCCTATCAAACCCTCCAGAATCGCCGGGTAGGTGTCCGCAGGTGTTGCACCGGTTCCGAAGGTCAGGCTGTCACCAAATGCGAGGATGACTGCATCACTGGCAAGCCGGGGTGTCTTTGCGCCGGAAGAGCAAGCCGGCATAAAGGCACATGTCATGGTGATCAACAGGCTGAAAACAAGCCACTTTTTTCTTTTTGTGCTCATACCATTTTTACCGATGAATCAAATTCCTTTCATGCCGTGGTCTTTATACGCAATATCATCATGTCAGAACTATTGCGATCGGGAACTGCCAAAAGAGGGGATGCAACTCCAGGTTCAGAGATCCCGAATGGTTGCCTTGATGATGTATAGCCGAGTAACGTATGGCTATTTTATGATTTTTGATTCAACCAGCGATAGAATTTCTGGTAAGGCATTACTAACGGGTTCATCTGATAAGCAAGAATGGAGATACGTAGTTGATCCATAGAATCCCCGTCAATAAAATCAGACTGGAAGCCTTACGGGTTGTCATCAGGGTCACGAAAAACGGTCTTTGAGGGTAGCCATGAAAGAAAAAGAGATTCCGTAGTTTTTATAACTACTTGATTTTATTGGTGGGCCGTGCGGGAATCGAACCCGCGACCAACGGATTAAAAGTCCGCTGCTCTACCGGACTGAGCTAACGGCCCTCAGGTGAAAGCGCAGGCTCAAGCCTGCCGTAAAACGATTTCAGAATGTGCTGGTTGAAAAGTCCGCCCTCTTAGAACATGTCCCCCCGCTTGTCAAGTCCAAATTGTGACATGCAATCCAGCGTTCGCCTCAATCGCCAAAGGGATTCTTAAGAACGATGGTGCTCTCGCGTCCCGCCCCGACCGAAACCAGCACCAACGGCACGCCGGCCAGAATTTCCAGCCTTTCAATATATTTGCGTGTATTCTTCGGCAGATCATCGATCTGTTTGGCATCACGGATATCCTCTGTCCAGCCGTCCAGCTCCTGATACACAGGTTCACAGGCCGCAAGTGTTTTGAGATTTGCGGGGACGGATTCCGTATATTCCTCGCCGGTTGCTGCCCGGTATCCCACGCAAATTTTAAGCTTCTCCAGTCCTGTCAGGACGTCCAGCTTGGTGACGGCGATGCCGGTGGTCCCGCACACGCGCACAGCCTGCCGGATCAGGACCATGTCGAGCCAGCCGCAGCGCCTTTTCCGTCCCGTGGTGGCGCCGAATTCCTGTCCCACTGTCTGCATGTGTTCGCCATTGGTATCCGTCAGCTCGGTCATAAAGGGGCCCTCCCCCACACGGGTCGTGTAGGCCTTGCAGATGCCGACCACGCGGTCAATGGCCCGCGGACCGATGCCGCTGCCGCAACTGGCATTGCCGGCCACCGTGTTGGAGGACGTCACATAGGGATAGGTTCCGTGATCGATATCCAGGTGACAGCCCTGGGCGCCTTCAAAAAGGATCTTCTTGCCGCGCCGGATCTCCTGTCCAATGATCAGGGAGGTATCCGCCACAAAAGGCTTGAGATATTCCGCATAAGCCTGGTATTCGTCAAAAACCTGCTGCGCCTCCAGCGGCGCCTCTTCAAAAAGCCGGGTCAGGTAAAAATTCTTCTCATCGATGTTGCTCGCTAATTTCTCCCTGAAGGTCGCCTCGTCCAGCAGGTCGCAGAAGCGGATCCCCACGCGGGCCACCTTATCCTCGTAAGCCAGTCCGATTCCCCGCCCTGTCGTCCCGATTTTCCGGTCGCGTTTCCGCGCTTCCCTCGCCATATCCAGCCGGCGGTGATAGGGCATGATCAGGTGCGCTTTTTCACTGACAAAAAGCTGCGTGTGTTCGGGAAAGAGGGCCCTCTTTCTGAGGTTTTCGATTTCCTGCATCATGACGGCCGGATCGACCACCACACCATTGCCGATAATGCAGGTTTTATGATCATGCAGAATGCCCGAAGGGATCAGATGCAGGATCGTCTGCACCCCCTTGACGACCAGGGTATGCCCCGCGTTGTTGCCCCCTTGAAACCGGACGATCACATCCGCGTCTTCGGCATAGAGGTCCACGACCTTGCCCTTGCCTTCATCGCCCCACTGGGTCCCTACAACTACGACGTTTGCCATGAAACGGTCCTCCAAAACTCCCTTACATTTCCAGCTCTATAAAAAGATATGAAAAACTTATTCCGGATGGCTTCGTAAAAAGCGCCAGAGGCAAGGCGCGCAAGTCACTGAGAAGTGAGGCGTACCGTGTTGTACGCCGCAACGACGAAGGATGAAGCGCAACACAGCCTATGGACTTTTTACGAAGTCGTCACATTTCCAGCTGGATCACGGAAATCACATGTGGCAGGTTCCTCAGTCTATCCAGCGCCACTTCGGGCACGATGCTGTCCGTGCTGAGCACGACGAGGGCCTGATTGTCGACCTGATCGCGACTCAGATGCAGCCGCGCAATGTTCACATTATTCTCGCCCAGCGTGCTTCCGATATTTCCGATCACGCCGGGGCGGTCATAGTTGGACAGGACCAGCATGTAGCCTTCCGGCACCACTTCCAGCTTAAATTTATCAATCTGAATAATGCGCGGATCCTGCCGGCCGAAAAGGGCGCCTGCCGCATAATGGGTTCCCTTCGAGGTCTTCAGGGTCAGGGCAATCATGCTGGTATAGTCGCCGATCTCGCTGCTTTTCGATTCCACGACCTTGATGCCGCGTTCCTTGGCCACCACGGGGGCATTGATGTAATTGATGCTGTCCTTGAGCACGGGCGTCAGCAACCCCTTCAGCAGAGAGATGGTCAGGGGGGCGACATTGTAGTCGAGGATTTTGCCGCTGTACTCGACGATCAACTCCTGGATGCCGCCGCTGACGACCTGGGCCTGAAACTTGCCCAGCTTTTCGGCCAGATCGAGATAGGGCTGGATGACCTGCAGCAGTTCGGCGCTGACGGACGGAAAATTCACGGCATTGCGGATCTCGCCTGTGGTCAGGTAATCGGCGATCTGCTCGGCAATCGCAATGGCCACGTTGATCTGGGCTTCATCGGTCGAGGCGCCCAGATGCGGGGTGCAGATCACGTTCTCCAGGGCGACCAGCTCCTGATTCTTCGTCGGCTCCTCCTCGAAAACATCCAGGGCCGCTCCTGCGACTTTTCCGGACACGAGGGCCTCATGGAGGTCCTGCTCATTGACGATCCCGCCGCGGGCGCAGTTGATGATAAAGACGCCTTGTTTCATTTTGGCGAATGCAGCGGCATTCAGGAGACTTCGGGTCTCCTTGGTCATGGGCGTGTGGACGGAGATAAAGTCCGAATTTTTCAAGAGATCTTCAAAGCTGACCAGGCTGATGCCGATTTTTGCAGCCGCTTCCGGCGACATGAAGGGATCGTAGGCGATGACATTCATCTTGAGGCCCTGCGCCCGGTCGGCAACGATCGTTCCCACCCGGCCGATGCCGATGATGCCCAGGGTCTTGTTGAAAATCTCGTTCCCCATGAATTTGTTTTTTTCCCATTTGCCGTTTTTCATGGAAGCGGTAGCCTGGGGGATTTTCCGCGCGAGCGACAGCATCATGGAAATGGCATGCTCTCCGGTCGTAATGGTATTGCCGCCCGGGGTGTTCATCACGACAATCCCCCGTTTGCTGGCCGCGATGATGTCCACATTGTCGAGACCGACACCGGCCCGGCCGATGACCTTGAGGTTATCCGCGCTGTCGAGGATGGCCTGGGTGACCTTGGTGGCGCTGCGGATCACAAGCCCGTCGTATTCCTTGATGACGCCCCTGAGTTCATCCGGCGTAAGGTTCGTCATCACATCGACTTCAATATTCGGCGTCTGCTTGAGCACCCTGATCCCTTCCGCTGAAAGGGTGTCGCTGACCAATACTCTTTTCATGAAATGCATCTCCTTTTGTTCATTTATAGTTCCGCGATTTTCTGCTGATAGATCTTTTCCAGTTCGGCAAGCGCCGTGCGGACATCCGCCGGCTCAATGGTGGGGCCGCACCAGAACCTGAAGCCCGGAGGGGCGTCCTTGTAAGAATTGATGTCGCGGGCGACATTGCTTTTGTCGAGCGCCCCCGCGATGGTCTTGAGGAACTTCGCCCGGTCCTCTTTGGCCATGGCTTTGACCTTTTCGCTGGTCACGGTGAGGCAGACGGACGTGTTGGACCGGATGGCCTTCGCTGCGGCCAGAAACTCGATCCAGTCCGTTTTTTCAACCCAGTCTTCGATCACCTTCAGATTGGCCAGGCTGCGGTTGAACAGGCCTTCGAGGCCGATTTCACCCGCCCACCGGAGCGCATCGAGGTAATCCTCCACGCAGAGCATGGAGGGCGTGTTGATCGTGTCGCCGTCAAAAATGCTCCGGTCGACCGTGCCCCCTTTCTTCATGCGGAAGACCTTCGGCAGCGGCCAGGGCGGATCGTAGGATTCCATCCGGGTGACGGCCCTGGGGCTCAGGACGAGCACGCCGTGGGCCGCTTCCCCGCCCAGGCACTTCTGCCAGGAAAAGGTCAGGATATCCACCCTGGACCAGTCAATGGGCATGGCAAAGGCGGCGCTGGTCGCATCGCAGACGGACAGGCCCGCGCGGTCTGCGGAAATCCAGTCCCAGTGCGGAATCTTGACGCCGCTCGTGGTTCCGTTGGCCACAAAGACCACATCGCTGTTCCAGTCGACGGCGCCGAGGTCGGGGATGCTTCCATAATCGGCCCGCAGGATGGCGGGATTCAGCTTGAGCTGCTTCGTCACATCGGTCGCCCACCCCTCGGAAAAACTTTCCCAGACCAGGACGGTCACCGGTTTCGGCCCCAGAAACGACCACATGGCCGCTTCAAAAGCCCCGGTATCGGAGCCCGGGAAGATGCCGACAAGATAATCATCAGGAATATCAAGTATTTTTTTCGTTTCGGCAATGGCCCTGGCGAGCTTTTGCTTTCCCAGGGCGGAGCGGTGGGACCGGCCGATGGCCGCGTCCTGCAGGGCATCGAGCCGCCACCGGGGTCTTTTGCTGCAGGGGCCGGAACTGAAGTTTGGATTATGCATTATGTTATCCCTCTCGACTTTTTTCAAATAGCGTTCATGTTTATCAGCATTAAAATCAATATTCAAGATTTTTTGCTCTCCATGACGCACAGTGGCCTTTTGACACGGATTCTTTAAATTGACGTGTCAGGAAAAAAGACGTATGATCGCCGCCAAACATCCCGAAGAGGGGCTTTTATTGAAAAAAGTAAAATCTTCCTTTTTTTGTCAGAACTGCGGCCATGAATCCCCGAAGTGGCTCGGCAAATGTCCGTCCTGCAATCAATGGAACCCCTTCGTCGAAGAGGAAATCCGGTCCGACGCGCGCAACGATCGCGCCGAATACGCGCTGAACGAAAAGCCGCTGTCGATCGATGCGATTGTGACCGATGAAAAGGAACGCACCTCCACGGGCATGGCGGAAATGGACCGCGTGCTCGGGGGCGGCCTGGTCGGCGGTTCCGTCGTTCTCGTCGGCGGCGATCCGGGCATCGGCAAATCGACCCTGCTCCTGCAGGTGCTCAGCCGGATGGCCCGCAACAACCTCAAGGTTCTGTACATCTCCGGCGAAGAGTCAGCCAAACAGATCAAGCTCCGGGGCCGCCGGATCGGCGCGTCATCGGACAACCTTATGATTCTGATCGAAATTTCCCTGGATCATATCCTGCAGCAGATCAAGGCCATCAACCCGGCCGTGGTCGTGGTCGACTCCATCCAGACGGTTTATTCGCCCGTGCTGTCCTCCGCGCCGGGCAGTGTGGGGCAGGTGCGCGAAACGGCCGAACAACTGATCCTGATGTCGAAAAAAAGCGGCATCCCCGTCTTTCTGATCGGCCACGTCACAAAGGACGGCTCGATTGCGGGGCCCAAGGTCCTCGAGCACATGGTGGATACGGTCCTGTATTTTGAAGGGGACTCCGGCCACGCCTACCGGATCATTCGGGGCATCAAGAACCGGTTCGGCCCGACCCACGAGATCGGCGTTTTTGAAATGCGCGACAACGGCCTCAACGAGGTCTCGAATCCCTCGGCTTTTTTCCTGGCTGAAAGGCCGGAGGGGGCGCCCGGTTCCGTGGTGGCGCCGAGCATCGAAGGCACCCGGCCCATTCTGATTGAGATCCAGTCGCTCGTCCATCCCACGAATTTCGGGCTTCCGCGCAGGACGGCCATCGGCGTTGATCACAACCGGGTGGCCCTGCTCGTCGCGGTCATGGACAAGATCTGCGGCCTGCATCTGAGCAATCACGACATCTATCTCAACGTCGCCGGGGGCGTGAGGGTGGATGAACCGGCCATCGATCTGGGCATCGTCTCGTCCATGGCATCGAGTTTTCTGGACCGGCCCATTGACGCCGGGACGGTTGTGATCGGGGAGGTCGGGCTGACGGGCGAAATCCGGGGGGTCTCCCAGATGGATGCCCGCATCCGGGAGGCGGCCCGCATGGGCTTCAACCGCTGCATTCTCCCGAAGACCAGCACGCACGATATGCCCAAGGGAACAAAGATAACTCTCAATAAAATCAGCAATCTTAAGGAATTGATCGAACATCTTTTTTGATAAGCAAGGGGATTATATAACCGCTGAAAAATGACGCCTTCGTAAAAAGTCCATTTTCCCCTCCCCCGTCGAGGAGGAGGGAATGCTTCACTTTTTACGGGATCGTCAATTCTGAAATATTTATGAATCAATCAGGAGGGGATATGCCGGGAGCACTGAAAGAATTAAAAATACTCGACTTTACGACGCTGTTGCCGGGGCCTTATGCCACAATGTGCCTGGCCGACATGGGGGCCGATGTGTTGAGAATCGTATCCGGCTCCCGGCCCGATCTGGTGGATTTTTTCCCGCCCTACGTGCCGGGAACCAAGCTGTCCGCCGCGGCCACGCAACTGGGGCGAGGAAAACGCTGCATGGCCCTGAATCTCAAGGATCCGAGGGCAATTAAAATCATTCATCAGCTGATCGCGGACTACGACATTGTCATCGAGCAGTTCCGGCCCGGCGTCATGGCAAAGTTCGGCCTGGCCTATGAAGACCTCAAAAAAATCAACCCGGCCGTCATCTACTGCTCCCTGACGGGCTACGGCCAGACAGGCCCCCTGCGCGACCGCGCGGGCCACGACATCAACTATATCGCCCGCTCCGGCGTCATGTCCTATTCCGGGAAAAAAGAATCCGGTCCCTGCCTGCTGGGCATTCAGATTGCCGATGTCGCCTCCGGCTCGAACAACGCCGTCATCGGCATTCTGGCGGCAGTGGTTTCCCGGCACGGCACCGGCCGGGGCCAGCACATCGACATCTCCATGACGGACGGCATGATCGCCTTCCACGCCATGTTCGGCGCGGGATTCCTCGTGGACGGCCGCGAGCTTCAGCGGGACGGGGATTATCTCAACGGCGGGTCCCTTTATGATTACTATGAAACCAAGGACGGCCGATACGTCAGTTTCGGCGGGCTGGAGCCCCAGTTCTTCACCAATTTCTGCAACACCGTCAATCGCCCGGATCTGATTTCCGGGGGCGTTCTCCCCAAAGGGATCGAAACGATTAAAAAAGATATCCGCTCGATTTTCCTGACAAAAACACGGGATGAATGGGTGGATATTTTCAACCGGACGGACGCCTGCTTCGAGCCGGTCATGACCCTCACGGAGGTTTTCAGCGATACCCTGACGCGCGAGCGCGAAATGGTCGTGGACGTGGCGCTGCCCGGCGGCGGGACGGTCAGGCAGATCGGCAACCCCATCAAGCTCTCCGAAACGCCGCCCGAGTACCGGCTTGCGGGCGTTTCCGGCGCAGTGCACACGCGTGAGGTCCTCACCGGGCTGGGCTATACGGATCCGGAGATCGAGGAATTTGAAAAGACGGGGCTGTTCAAATGATCCCGGATTTTCACGGCTGATATTGACAAGTAACGCTTCATCCATGTTCCCTGACAAGGTGTCCTCGGATGCCATACCCGGCGTTGAGCCCTCAGCGCCGATCTCTGAAAGGAGGAAAATGCCGTGATTTTAGCATCGCAGGAAAACATCAAGAAGTGGGCGGAGACCGGGGCCTGGGGAAAAAGGACCCTGATCGATTATTTCAATTTTCATGTCCGGAAGCAGCCGGACAAGGTCTGCCTGGTGGATCCCATGAACAAGGAGGCCCTGCTGGGCCTCAAACCGGAACGGCTGACCTACGGGGAATTGAGCCGCGCGGTGGATGCCACGGCGGAAGCCCTGCTGGCCAGAGGAATCAAGAAAGACGACATCATCATCGTGCAGCTTCCCAATTGCTGGGAACTGGCCATGCTGTATCTGGCCATTACCCGGACAGGGGCCTTGATCTCTCCCGTACCCGTACAGTGGCGCCAGACCGAACTGGATTACATCACGAAACTGACAGAGGCCCGCGCTTTCATTACCGTGGATGAATTCAACACCTTCAAGCACCGCGAGATGGCGGAAAAGCTCCAGGCCAAATACCCTTCCCTGAAACAGATCATCACGCTGCCGGAGATCCGGGAAATGACCAAGGGAAACGTCACCGGTCAGTTGGACGGCATCGTCATCGATGCGAACGATGTCTTCACGCTGAGCTGGTCATCCGGAACGGAGGCGGAACCCAAGGGCTGCCCCTTGAGCCATAACAACTGGATTTTCCAGTCCACGATCTGCTTTGAAAATGCACCGATCCACTGGGGAGACAACCTCATTACGGCCGGCCCGCTCGTGAACATGGCCTCGATCGGAACCGTCTATGTGCCCTGGCTCGTCGGCGGGGGGAAAATGGTTCTGCATCATCCCTTCGACGGGCCCAGCTTCGTCATGCAGCTCATGGCGGAGGAGATTCACTACACACTGCTGGTGCCGGCCGTGGTGAATGCCCTGCTGAAGCATCCCATGGTGGACAAGTTCGACTTCAGCAAGATGCGAGCCATCACGATCGGCGCCGCGCCGCCGTCGCTGTGGTCCGTCCAGGAGCTCAAGCGGCGCTGGGGCATTGAATTCGCCAATATCTGGGGCCAGAACGAGGGAACGGCCAACGTGGCGGGACAGTACGACATTCCCGATATGGAAATGCGCCTGGATCACTTCCTGTTTGTTTCGCCCGGAAATCAATGGGCCAAAAAGGCCACGTGGTTTTCGCGGTTCGTCACCATGAAACTCGCCAATGCGGCCATCCCCGGCGGGCCGAAGAAGGAGGGAGACGTGGGAGAGCTCTGGTACCGCGGGCCCAATGTCATCCCCTGCTATTTCCGGCGGCCCGACCTGACCGCCAAGGCCTTCGACGACGAAGGCTATTTCAACACCGGCGACCTCTTCCAGCTCAAGGACAACGACTGCATCGGCTTCTTCGAGCGCTCCAAGGACATCATCATCCGGGGGGGTTACAACATCAGCGCCCAGGAGGTGGAGAACATGGTCCTGGGCTTCCCGAAGGTCCTGGATGCGGCAGCAGTGGCAATGCCCGATGAAAGCCTCGGAGAGCGGACCTGCATTTACGTGGTGCCGAAACCCGGAGAAACAATTATCCTGAAGGATATCAAAGACTTCATGCAGGAGAAAGGCATTGCCGCCTACAAGCTTCCGGAACGGCTGGAAATCATCGAGGCCATTCCGCGGAATCCCGTCGGCAAGATCATGAAGAAGGTCCTGCGGGAAGACATCAAGAAGAAAATCGGAATTGCCAAGGGATGATGCATCGGCGCCGTTGACGCACCCGGCTCAGCAATCCGTAAAGGATCCCGGAGCCGCGGGGCCCCTTTTGATTGACTTTATCAAGGTTCCGCGGTATCCGGGACATCCAACCGGCAAGGCTTCAGATCGCAGGAGGTGGGATATGAAAGTGAAGGAAATGGATTACTTTGTCGCGCTTTATAATGTGGCAAAGGTGATTAATGCCTCTCTGGAACCGTCTGAAGTTCTTCAGGAAATTGTCAGTTGTGTGGTCAAAGCCATGCCCGTGAAGGCCTGCAGTCTCAGGCTGCTGGATGTCAGTGAAAAAAAACTGCTGATGGGCGCTTCTTGCGGCCTGTCGGCAGACTATCTGCACAAGGGGCCGATCCTGGTTGCGGGTAGCGGCCTGGACCGCAAGGCGCTGAAAGGAAAGCCGGTTTTTCTCAAGGATGCGCAAACGGACAAAAACTTCCAGTACGGGGAAAAGGCAGCCGTGGAGGGCATCCGCTCGGTACTTGTCGTGCCGCTGATGCTGGAGAAAAAAGCAGTCGGCGTCCTGCGGGTCTATACGGAAAAGACCCGAACCTTCAGCACGGCAGAGGTCCGGTTTCTCGAGGCCGTGGCGAATCTGAGCGCCATCGCGCTGGACAACGCCCGGCTGCATAAGACGCTGCAGACCCGCTGTGATCTCATGACGGCGCATAAGAACCGCATCGATGACAATTAAGGAGGGTCCCATGATTCGCCTGGGCATCAATGGTTTCGGACGGATCGGCCGGCAGGTGCTGAAGGCCGTCCTTATGAGGCATCCCCGGTCGCTGCAGGTGGTCGCGGTCAATGACCTCTCTGATGTGGAAACCAATGCGCACCTCTTCAAGTACGACACAAACTACGGCCGCTTCCCCGGCGAGGTCCGCGTAAAAAACGATGCGTTTGTCATCAACGGGCTTCCCGTCAGGAACCTGGCGTTCCGTGATCCCACGCAGATTCCCTGGGAGCAGGAAGGCGTGGATATCGTCATTGAAAGCACGGGGCTGTTCCTGACCGGCCCGAAGGCCTCCGCGCACCTCGAGGCGGGCGCCAAAAAAGTGATCATTACAGCGCCCGCTAAAGAGGAAGACCTGACCGTGGTCATGGGCGTCAACCATAAAACCTACGATCCCGGGAAGCACCATATCGTCTCCAACGCCTCCTGTACGACCAACTGTCTGGCGCCCCCGGTCATGGTGATCCACGAGGCCTTCGGGATTGAAAAAGGCATGATGACCACCATCCATTCTTACACCAATGATCAGCGCATCCTCGATCTTGCCCACAAGGACCTGAGGCGGGCCCGGGCGGCCTTCCAGAACATCATTCCAACCACAACCGGCGCGGCCAAGGCCCTGGCGCTCGTGATCCCGGAACTGGCCGGCCGCTTTGACGGCTATTCCCTGCGCGTGCCGACGCCGACGGTGTCCGTCGTGGATTTCGTGGCGGAGCTCAAGACAAAAGCGACGACTCAGGGCATCCGGCAGGCGCTGCGGAATGCCTCGCTCAAATCTCTCAAGGACATCATGGCCTGTGAGGAGGGACGCCTTGTCTCGACGGATTTCAAGGGAGACGCCCATTCATCCATCGTGGACATTGAATTCACACTGGTCCTTCGTGACAATATGGCCAAGGTCGTGGCCTGGTACGACAACGAATGGGGCTACTCCTGCCGGGTAGCCGATCTGGCCCATTATATGGCAAAAAAAGGACTCCAGGGGTAACGGGACGATGCCGGTGCGGATACTGGTCATTGATGATGATGCCATCGCCTGCGAGTTTTTGCAGGAGGCCCTTTCACGGGCCGGCTATGAGGTGGACACCTTCACCTCGGCCCAAAAGGCGCTCCGGGAAAATTTGTCCGCCTATGATCTTTTGATGTCGGACATCCGCATGCCGGATATGGACGGGCTTCAGTTTCTCCAAAAGGTCCACGAGAAATGGCCGGACCTGCCGGTCATTCTCATGACGGCCTACGGTTCCCTGGAAACCACCATGGAAGCCCTGCGTCTGGGGGCCTGGGACTATATCAGCAAGCCCTTCCCTCCCGACCAGATCCGGGCCATGGTCAAAAAAGTCCTCGAGGTACGCGATCTTCATAAACAGCGGATGCGGATCCAGCCCAACGCCCCGCAGGCGCCGGAATTCATCGGCTCATCGGCGACGATGGTGGACCTCTACAAGCAGCTCGCGCGCGTCGCCGATTCATCGGCCAGCGTCCTCATCGAGGGGGAGAGCGGCACGGGAAAGGAACTGACGGCGCGCTCCCTGCATCAGTTGAGCGGCCGCCGCGAAAAACCTTTCGTGGTGGTCCATTGCGGCGCCATCCCCGAAACCCTGCTGGAATCGGAACTGTTCGGCTATGAAAAGGGCGCCTTCACGGGCGCCGACCGGTCGCATCCCGGGCTGATCGAATCCGCCCAGGACGGGACCATCTTCCTGGACGAAATCACGGAGATGTCATCCGGCCTCCAGGCCAAGCTCCTGCGTTTCATGCAGGACGGCGAAATCCGCCGTCTCGGCGGACACGAGGTCCGCCATGCGGCGGTCCGCGTCGTGGCCGCCGCCAACCGGAATATCGACGAAGAAATCAGGAAGGAGAAATTCCGCGCGGATCTGCTTTACCGCTTCGTGGTTCGCCTGCTGATCCCGCCGCTCAGGCATCACAAGGAAGACCTGCCCCTGCTGGTCGAGTCCCTGTTGAAAAAACTCGGATATGTCAATGTCCGCGTGTCCGATGAAGCCATGGAACTCCTGATTGCCTATGACTGGCCCGGAAATGTCCGGGAACTTCAGAACGTGCTGCAGCAAACGATGCTGCTGTCGCCCTTTCTTTTGATCCTCCCGGACAATCTGCCGGAGCGGTTCCGGCAGAAACGGGAGGCCCCCCTGCCCCAGTTGATGCCGCTCGAGGGAGCGGAGCGGGAACAGATCCTGCAAGCGTTGAGAACCACCTCCTGGAACCAGAGTCGCACGGCGCAACTTCTGGGCATCGACCGCAAAACGTTGCGCAGCAAGATTCAGCGCTATGGGTTGTTGAAGGATGGCTAAATACAAGCTGACGCTGGAGTATGACGGCACGAGTTACAGCGGCTGGCAGACCCAGAAGAATGCCAGAAGCATCCAGGGGACGCTGATTGAAGCGGCGCGACAGCTGTTGGGCCATGATGTCGATGTCCAGGGCGCCGGGCGGACCGATGCGGGCGTGCACGCTCTGGCCCAGGTGGCCCACCTGGAGACGGACAAGGTCCTGCCGCCGAAGAAACTTCTGGAGGGCCTCAACGACCGCCTCCCGTCGAACATCAATGTGCTGCGTGTGGAGAAGGTCCATGCCCGCTTTCATGCCCGGCATCACGCTTTGTCCAGAACCTATGTCTATCTCGTGTCGCGATCCCGTACGGCCTTCGGAAAACGCTATGTCTGGTGGGTTCGGGATTCGCTGGATGTGGAGAAGATGCAGGCGGCCGGCCGGCTTTTCGAGGGCATGCATGATTTTGTCTCCTTTGCCGACAAGCGCTTCGACAAAGACGCCTCGACGCAGGTGAAGATCGACCGGTTCGAAATCGTTCCGCTGGGCGGCCTGATCGTTTTCCGCGTGACCGGCTCTCATTTTCTCTGGAAGATGGTCCGCCGCATGGTGGGCGTTCTCGTGGAGGTGGGCAGGGGAAAGCTGACAGCCCGTGATGTGGAGGGAATGCTGAAATCGTTTTCAGAGATGCCGGCGCATTATACGGCGCCACCGTCGGGACTGTTTCTGATGCAGGTTCGATATGAAGGCGACCGGGAAGAGCCGCTGCGCCTGCCCTTCTTCTGGCCCCTTTGATCCATGCAAGCCCGTCCCTTCCCCCCCTCCCCTGGTGGGAGGGGATCAAGGGGAGGGGGAAAATCTATGGCAAAAGGATACATGGGCAGGATTTTGTGGGTGGATCTTTCCGAAGGCGAGATCCGCGAAGAAATCATCCCTGACAAAATATATGAACAACATCTGTCCGGAACGGGACAGGGTGAAAGGAGTCGTTATGGATGGATCGTTTTGGGCTTACCAGGTCGTCCGGGAAGATGAGGGTTTTCAGGGACGAATCGTGAATCTGCCGCTCGGCGGGCTGCCTCCCGGGGATGTTCTCATCAGGGTGGCGTGTTCGTCGCTTAACTTCAAGGACGCGCTCTCGGCGATCGGAAACCCCGGCGTGACCCGGAAGTACCCGCATATCCCGGGGGTCGACGTCGCCGGAACCGTCGAGGCATGCACGGCGGGACCGTTTAAACCCGGCGACAAGGTGTTCGTGACGGGCTTTGACCTGGGTATGGAGACGGACGGCGGTTATGCGGAGTACTGCCGGGTTCCGGCAGGATGGGTGGTGCCGCTGCCGACCGGACTGACCTTGCAGGAGGCCATGACCCTGGGAACGGCGGGGTTCACGGCCGCGCTCGGCATCAGGCACATGCTGCACAACGGCCTGACGCCCGACAATGGGCCGGTGCTCGTCACCGGAGCAGCGGGCGGCGTGGGCAGTGTGGCGGTTTCGATCCTGGCGAAGCTCGGCTTCAAGGTCACGGCGGCGGGCGATCCGGCGCAAACGGATTACCTGAAAGAAATCGGCGCAGTAGAGGTGATCGACCGGGAGTTCCTCAACACGGAGTCCCCCCGGGCGATGCTCGGCGAGCAGTGGGCGGGCGCCTACGACACCGTGGGCGGCAAGACGCTGGAGAACGTCATCAAATCGATGCGCTACATGGGTGTCATCGCGAACTGCGGTATGGTCGGCGGCGGGGCGCTTTCGACGACGGTTTTCCCGTTCATCCTGCGCGGCGTCAGCCTGCTCGGGACCGATTCGGTCCAGTGCCCGATGGATATCCGCCTCGAGGTCTGGAACAAACTGGCCGGGCCGTGGAAGCCCCCTCAACTCGAACGGCTCGTCCGGACGATCACGCTCGACGACCTGGGAGAGGCGATCCAGGCCATCCTGCAGGGAAAGATTTCGGGCCGGACGCTCGTCATCCCGGAAACCCGCCTGAAAGGCTGATAGTTATAGGGGATTGGGCCGGGCGCTCAAATCATGATCCGCAACACCGGACAGCGGTTGCCTGATCATATATGGACGCCAAGCGTATATAGCGGCGTCGATAGCATCATGACATGGATTTGAAATCCGTTTCACTGAAAACGACGGCCTGAAAGGTCAGCAGTTGCGCCCCCTCTTTCCAGCTTCCGGGAGGCAGCCCCGCCTTGAGGCAGAGATGCTCGAGCATCTCGTCTCGCCCCCAGCCCTGCTCGGGGGCAACCTGGGGAAGGAACACGGCCGAACGGCCCCCCTTGCGGATCAGGACGCCATCCCTCCCGACGTCAATATGATCGGCGCCGGGGACAGGCGCCATGGGCGTGAGTACGGAGATTTCGATCTCCAGATCCCTGAGTTCTTCCAGCGTGACCGGCCGGAAGCGCGGGTCTTCAAGGGCTGACTGCAGGGCCACGTCTCCTGCGAGGATGTGGAGGGGTTTGTCCGGAATCATGCGGCCGATGCAGCCGCGCAAAGCGCCGCGCTTCTTTAGCGTCACAAAAATACCCCGTTTCTGCTGCGCCGCAGGACCGAGCCCCTGCGCCCTGGGCGCCGCCTGCCCGGAAAGGTGACGTGTCAGCGTTTCCCGGACAAGGGTCAGCAGTGCTTTTTTGTCGTCATCACTCAGTTTTTCGCCGGATGCCTCCGTCGGGAACCCCGATTCATCTGTCTGTGCGCTTTGCGGATTCGCGTAATACACCACGGCGCCGTATCCCACGACACGGTCGCGCTCGCCGGCCGGGACATCGCCCGAATGGGCATAGCGGATCACCCTGCCCGCCGTGGCGCCCATGGCCCTGGCCGCGCTCATGGCCGCCATGACGGCCGCCTCACCGCAGGCGCAGGTGTGAAGGTTTGGAATGCCGCGGCGCATCTGGGCCTGCGTGGTTTTCTGCAGCAGCGCCGGGTCCATTTTCTCCATGGCCGCAAGCGTCTTTTTGTCTACATCTTCCGCCGCGTCCGCAGTCGGATAATGCGAAAGGTCGGCGCTGGCCACAATGAGGGCGCGACGGCTTTTCAAAACACCGGCCAGGGCCGCGCCGAACCGGTTGCACAGGCCGATATCCGGCACGCCGATTACGGCCGGCACAATGCGGGCATCGGGAAAAAGAACCTGGATAAAGGGAAGCTGGACCTCGATGGAATGTTCCTGCTGGTGCAGGGATTTGTCGGGGACGCAATCGGGATCTGCGGCCAGCAGGGCCTTGACGACCTCCTTATCGATCATCGTTGTGCCGAGCGGCGTGGAGAAGCCGTCCCCGGGGTAGATGGAAATTTTCCGGAAAGATCCGCTCGTATGGTTCGTCCCGAGAACGACGACAACGTCGCAGGTCTGGTCCGCCGCCTGCCGGAAGCCGTCGGCGGCAATCTGGCCCGAAAAAACATACCCGGCATGCGGAACGACGATGGCCAGCGGATTTTTGACCTGGACCGGAACGGCATCGGCCATGAACTTCCGGACAGCCTGCCTCAGCGCTGATGCGGAAGCCGGATAGAATCGGCCTGCCACAATCGGGAAACGGATATCCTTCCCGGAATTCCGATCTGACGGATCTGCCATGGCGCCCCCTCCCTTCCATTCATGAGGATGGCATGACCATAAAGCTTAATGTTTTCATTGTCAAGCTGCCTCTTTCGGCGGGTTTCACGTAAAATCTTGACAGGATGGAACAACTTCCATATAGTCGCTCGCCGAAACGAACCAATCCCGCACCTCACCACAGGCACAGGGGCCTGCCCGGTCTTTATTTCAGCCGGCCACGATGGCTCGCACCGTCACCGAGGCGCCATTGAGTCGGAATGATCAAATCCCCCTGAAGAGAGGAAAACCTAATGCCAAAGCGCAGCGACATCAAGAAAGTCATGATCATCGGCTCCGGCCCCATCGTCATCGGACAGGCTTGCGAGTTCGATTATTCAGGCACCCAGGCCTGCAAGGCCCTGACAAAACTGGGTTATGAAATCGTCCTCGTGAATTCCAACCCGGCCACGATCATGACCGATCCCGGCATGGCCGATATCACTTATGTGGAGCCCCTCAACCTGCAGACGATGACGGAAATCATCGAAAACGAACGGCCCGACGCGATCCTGCCGAACCTGGGCGGACAGACGGGCCTGAACCTCACCTCCCAGCTGGCCAAGGCGGGAGTCCTGGAAAAATACAACGTCAAGGTCATCGGCGTTCAGGTGGACGCCATCGAGCGCGGTGAGGACCGGATCGCCTTCAAGGAGACGATGAACCGCCTGGGCATCGAAATGCCCCTGAGCGAGCCGGCCTACAGCGTGGAAGAGGCGGAGAGAATCGCCGCGAAACTCGGCTACCCCGTCGTGATCCGGCCGGCCTATACGATGGGCGGCACGGGCGGCGGCCTCGTTTATAATCTGGAGGAACTGCGTATCATTGCCAGCAGGGGGATCGCCGCCAGCTTCGTGGGACAGATTCTCGTCGAGGAATCGGTTCTGGGCTGGGAAGAGCTCGAACTTGAAGTCGTCCGGGACTCGAAGAACAATCTGGTCACCGTCTGTTTTATCGAAAACGTCGATGCCATGGGCGTGCACACGGGTGACTCTTACTGTACGGCCCCCATGCTCACGATCAGCCCGGAGCTGCAGCAGCGTCTGCAAAAATATTCCTACGACATCGTCCAGGCCATCGAGGTCATCGGCGGAACGAACGTCCAGTTCGCCCATGATCCGGCCACGGGCCGGGTCGTGGTCATTGAAATCAACCCCCGCACATCCCGTTCGTCGGCACTGGCCTCCAAGGCAACCGGTTTTCCCATCGCCCTGGTTTCTTCCATGCTGGCCGGCGGATTGACGCTTGATGAAATCCCCTATTGGCGCGAGGGAACGTTGGATAAATACACCCCGGGGGGTGACTATGTCGTGGTCAAGTTCTGCCGCTGGGATTTCGAAAAATTTCCCGGCGCCGAGGACAAGCTGGGCACCCAGATGCGGGCCGTCGGCGAGGTCATGAGCATCGGCAAGACTTACAAGGAGGCCTTTCAGAAATCCATCCGCTCCCTCGAAAAAGGTCGCTACGGTCTGGGATTCGTAAAAGATTTTCATGAAAAATCCCTCGAAGACCTGATGGAACTTTTGGCCGAGCCTTCCAGCGAGCGGCAGTTCATCATGTATGAGGCACTGCGCAAGGGCGCCGACGTGGATACCCTTTCACGGCGGACCTTCATCAAGGCCTGGTTCATCGGGCAGATGAAGGAACTCGTTGAGCTGGAAGAGCGGATTCGCGAATATAAAGGCAAGAAACTGCCCGCCGAGCTGCTGCTGCAGGCCAAGAAGGACGGGTTTTCAGATCGCTACCTTGCCATGATCCTTGGCGGCCGCGAGGAAGATCTCCGCGGACAGCGTCTGGCCATCGGCATGGGACAGCGCTGGGAAGCCGTCCCGGTCAGCGGCGTGGAAAATGCGGCATACTATTTTTCCACCTACAACGCCCCCGACACCGTGGGCGTCAGCTCCCGGCGAAAAATCATGGTACTGGGCGGCGGGCCCAACCGCATCGGCCAGGGCATCGAATTCGACTACTGCTGCGTCCATGCCGCCTTTACGCTGCGCGACGAGGGCATCGAGTCCATCATGGTCAACTGCAACCCCGAAACCGTATCGACGGATTACGACACCTCGGACAAGCTCTACTTTGAGCCGCTTACAGTGGAAGATGTGCTGGGCATCTATGAGAAGGAAAAACCGGAAGGCGTGATCTGTCAGTTCGGCGGGCAGACACCGCTCAACATCGCCGCTCAACTGGCGGCGGCAGGCGTCAAAATCATCGGGACGTCGCCGGAAACCATTGATATGGCCGAAGACCGTGATCGCTTCGGCAAGCTCATGGAGCAGCTCGGCATTCCCATGCCGGCCTCAGGGATGGCAATCACCCTGGGGGATGCGCTGGCGATCGCCAGGAGAATCGGCTATCCCCTGATGGTAAGACCGTCCTACGTTTTAGGCGGGCGCGGCATGGAAGTGGTGCATGACGAAGAGATGCTCAAGCGTTACGTAGCAGCGGCCGTCGGCGTGACGCCGGAGCGCCCCATCCTGATCGACAAGTTCCTGGAAAACGCCATCGAGTGCGAGGCGGACGCCATTTCTGATGGAACAGACGCTTTCGTTCCGGCCGTGATGGAGCATATCGAGTTCGCCGGAATCCATTCCGGAGACTCCGCCTGCGTGATTCCCCCTGTCAGCATCCCCGCCCGGCATATTGACACCATCTGCGACTATACCCGTAAAATCGCCGTGGCCTTCAATGTCATCGGTCTCATGAATATTCAGTACGCGATTGCCGGCGATGTGGTTTACATCCTGGAGGCCAATCCGCGCGCCTCCCGGACGGTGCCGCTGGTCTCGAAGGTCTGCAACATTTCCATGGCCCGTCTGGCCACACAGATCATGCTGGGCAAGACACTGGCCGGTCTCAACCTGAAAACACGGGTCATTCCCCACTTCGGCGTCAAGGAGGCGGTCTTCCCCTTTAACATGTTCCAGGAAGTGGACCCGCTGCTGGGGCCGGAAATGCGGTCCACCGGTGAAGTGCTCGGGCTGGCCGATTCTTTCGGCCTCGCCTTCTACAAAGCGGAGGAAGCGGCGCAGCAGGTCCTTCCCAACGAAGGGACGGTCCTGATTACCGTCAACCCCGGCGACCAGGAACGCGTTCTGGAAGTGGCCAGGGCCTTCAAGGATCTCGGTTTCAAAATCAAGGCCACCAATGGCACGCATCACTTCCTGGCAGGGCATGGCGTGGAAGCCGAACCGATTCTGAAAATGCACGAAGGCCGCCCCAATATCGTTGATGGCATAAAAAATGAGGAAATTCAGCTTGTTATCAACACGCCAAGCGGAAAGCTCAGCAAGCACGACGATTCCTACATCCGCAAAGCGGCCATCAAGTACAAGGTCCCCTATATCACAACCATCGCCGCCGCCAGCGCCGCCGCCAAAGGGATTGCCGCCTTCCGGAAAGGGCATGGCCGGGCGAAATCGCTGCAGAACTACCACGCGGATATCAAATAAAACGGCTTCATCAAAAGTTTTTTCGGTTCATTCCGATATCTCCGGAACAAACCACCGGCCCTTAGCCGTGTTCAGTCCCCCAACATGGTCCCACGGTATTTGTTTGTTTCCGGTCTCTTGGATTACATGCTTGCGAGCCTGCGTTAATTTATCTCGAATTTCGAGCCCCGGCGATTCAATCAGAGGATCTTATCCATGGCGATAAACCTGTTGTCTTTACGTTGAACGTCCAATAATCCTTTTCTTATCTCTTGTCACGCATTCCGTATCATTATATGGAATTCTCGTGGTTAGATGGCAGAACGCTAAAAGTAGTAATTAGTAATTATAAGTCTATTTTTGTCTTGATAAGAATCTTTTTATCTTGTATAGGGACGAAGAAAAATGAGGAGGCGCCGGTATGTCCGTCGAGCTCATGAATACGAAGGAAGTGGCTAAATACCTGGATATCCACGAAAAACAGGTTTATGCGCTCATCAAGGCAAAGCGCATCCCCGCAACCAGGATCACAGGCAAATGGATTTTTCCCAAGAAACTGATCGATGAATGGGTGGAATCCAAGGCCGGAGAAGGGCTCACACTGGCGAAACAAAAGAGCAGTAAAATAGTCGGGGCGCTGCTGGCAGCGGGCAGCAACGATCCTGTCCTGGACATCCTGCAAACCTGGGTGCGAAAAGCCTGTCCCGATCTTTATCTGTTTTCCGCCAACATGGGGAGCACAAACGGGCTTGCCGCCCTTGACGACGGCTACACGGACATCGCCTGGTCTCACCTGCTGGATCCCGAAAGCGGCCAGTACAACATTCCTTACCTATCCACGCTTTTACCCAAAATCAAGCCTGTCGTGGTCAACCTGTTCCACCGGGAAATCGGGTTCATCACGGCGCCGGATAATCCACAGGGCATCCATTGGTTCGATCATCTGACGAAAGAGAATGTCAAATTCATCAACCGTCAGAAAGGCTCGGGAACCAGGGTGCTTCTGGATTACCATCTGGGGCAACTGGGGGTATCGCCTGATCAAATCAATGGGTATGAAAGGGAGGTCTTCACCCATTTTGAAGTGGGACTTTCAATCCTTTCCGGGGAAACGGATGCGGGAATCGCCACCGCAGCAGTCTCAAAACTTTTAGGCCTTTCATTTACGCCGATTACGCGGGAGAGTTTCGACATGGTCCTCGATCAGTCAACTTTTTTTCAGAGAGGCGTACAGGCCATCATGGATGTTCTTAATTCAAGGGAGTTTCGAAAGGGGGTTGAGAAATTAGGGAGTTACGACTTCAGCGATTCGGGGAAGATCCTCTATTCAGCAGTTTAATCTTTATGTGCCAGGAGGTAGATGATGAGTCGGCATAAGAAAATCGGTTTGATTGCAGTCTTAATGGCGGTTTTGACTCTTGTTTTCAGCGTGACGCCCGCCGCGGCTGTATCGCACAAGCAGAAAAATATTATTCTATCCACAACGACCAGCACACAGGACTCCGGACTTCTCGATGTCCTGATCCCCATCTTTGAAAAGAAAACGGGATATTTTGTGAAGACCATTGCCGTCGGTTCCGGCCAGGCCATGGCCATGGGGCAGAAGGGCGAAGCGGATGTGCTTCTGGTTCACTCGCCGGCAGCAGAGAAAAAATTCATCGCCGAGGGTTACGGGATAAACAGAAGGCTTGTCATGCATAACGATTACATCATTGTGGGGCCGCCGTCGGATCCTGCCGGGATCAAAGGAATGAAATCGGCCGTCGAGGCTTTCAAAAAGATTGCCGCCGCCAATTCGGTTTTCATGTCCCGCGGGGATAACTCGGGAACCCATTCGAAAGAAAGGGATATCTGGAAGGCTGCCGGGATAAATGCTGAAGGACAGAAATGGTACCAGCAGACAGGGCTCGGCATGGGGCAGACCCTGGCCGTCGCCGCTGAGAAAAAAACGTATACCGTCGCCGATCGGGGCACCTACCTCGCCCTGAAGAAGAATCTCGGCCTCGATATTCTAACGGAAGGAGACACCATTCTGCTGAATATCTATAACGTGATCGAAGTCAATCCGGCAAAATGGCCCAAGGTGAATGCCGCGGGTGCAAAGGCCTTTGCGGATTTCATGGTCTCCAGCCAGACTCAGAACATCATCAAAACATTCGGTGTGGATAAGTTCGGTTCCCCTCTGTTTTTTCCCGATGCAGGCAAGAAGGAAGACCGGTTGGGCAAATAACAAGTCTGTGCATGTTGATGGAATCGTTGTGAGGGGGGAGATGGGATGGATATTATAGTTGAGGGGATAAAGCAGGCGTTTATGCTTCTGTTCACCCTCGACCGGGAAGTGCTGGGCATCACGTGGCTTTCCCTGAAGATTTCAGGGAGCGCCACCTTCCTGAGCATGTTCATCGGCGTATCCATAGGGACAGCTGTCGCCTTGAGCCAGTTTCCCGGCAGAAGGCTCGTGGTGAGCCTGATCAATACAGGCATGGGCCTGCCGCCCGTGGTGGTGGGCCTTTTTGTCACGATCTCCCTGTGGCGTCACGGCCCGCTTGGTTTTCTGGAAATTCTGTACACGCCGACGGCCATCGTGATCGCGCAGACCGTCATTGCGACACCCATCGTCATGGGGATCAGCCTTGCCGCGATCCAGCAACTGCCCGCGAACCTCAAGTTGCAGATTCTGGCCCTCGGCGCGACCCGCCTTCAGATGGTGTGGATCCTGGTCAAGGAAGCCCGGCTTCCGCTGCTGGCCGCCATTATGGCCGGTTTCGGCGGCGTCATTTCCGAGGTCGGCGCTTCGATCATGGTCGGCGGAAACATCAAGGGGTATTCCCGTGTGCTCACAACGGCAACCGTCATGGAGACAGGCAAAGGGAATTTCGACATTGCCATGGCGCTGTCCATCATTCTGCTGCTGCTCGCCTTCACCATCAACGCCATCCTGACGCACATCCAGCAGAGGGAAAGACCGCGATGAGCGCCGATACGCCTATCCTGGAAATCAAAAATCTTCAGGTCAAGCGTGGGGGGGGTGGCGGTTCTGGATATTTCCGGCCTGTCTGTCGCCGGGGGGGAAATCCTGTGCCTCATCGGGCCCAACGGCGCGGGAAAATCGACGTTTCTTCTGACATTGGCCCGCCTGCTGAAATCATCCAAGGGTGACATTGCCTTCAAGGGGAAAAGGATCAATTCAAACCATTCCCTGCTGACCTACCGGAGAAATCTCTCCATGGCTTTCCAGGAGCCCCTCCTCTTCGATACAACGGTGTTTGAAAATATCGCATCCGGTTTGAATATCCGGGGCATGAATAAAAGCGAGATCCAGGGCATTGTCGAAGAATATGCGGAGCGGTTCGGCATTCGTCATCTTCTCGACCGATCCGCCAAAAAACTCTCCGGCGGCGAGGCCCAGCGCACAAGCCTTGCCAGGGCCTTTGCCGTAAAACCGGAAATCGTTTTTCTCGATGAACCTTTTTCATCCCTCGACCCGCCCACCCGCGAGTCTCTGATGGAAGACGTCGATCGCGTCCTGCGCGAAACGAAAACGACAACCATCATGGCGACACACGATCAGGTGGAAGCCCTGCGGCTGTCGGATCGGATTGCCGTCATGAACCGGGGGAGCATCGTCCAGGTCGGTACGCCGGAACAGGTGATGAATCACCCCGTTGATGAATTTGTGGCGTCGTTTGTGGGCATGGAGACAATCTTTGCGGGCGCGGTGACCAAGATATATGATGGTGTGTTTGTCACGTCTGTAGCGGGCCGGGATATCGAAGCCGTCGGACGTGTGGCTGTTGGCGACATGGTTCTGTGCTTCATCCGTCCCGAGAATGTGACCCTGTCTATGGAAAATTCCCATGAAATGACCAGTGCAAGAAATAGCTTCCAGGGCAAAATTATCAAGATCATCCCCATGGGCCTCTTTTACAAGGTCCAACTTGACTGTGGCTTCCCCCTTGTTGCGTATGTCACGCACCAATCCATGGAAAATCTGTCTCTGAGGGAGCAGAAATCCATCTTTGCCTCTTTCAAGGCGACGGCCGTTCATGTGGTTCGGAAAGAGAAATAGACAGGCTTACCCATATGTGCAAAGCGCTGAGACATCCCGATGATGACGGGATGAGTTGCATCAGAATGAGATTGAAAAAAGGATAAAAAGGCTATATCATTCTATGATCATGAGGGTTTACATCGGTTTCGACGATACGGATACTCAAGCATCCGACTTTGGTACGGGCAAGGTCGCGCGCCGTTTTGAGAAAAGGTTGCCGGACGGGTGCCGTCTGTGGGGGGTGGTCCGTCAACAACTCCTGGTTGATGAGAGGATCCCCTACACGTCTCACAACAGTTCAGCTTGTGCCGTTATTGATCTGTCAGACCCGGCTTTGGAAAAGGTCCTTCTCTCTCTGGCCGTCGATCATATTGAGCATCAAGCCGCAGAGGGAAGCGACCCCGGTCTTTGTGTCGCTCATGAAGGTGCTCCTGCGCTCGTGGAGCTGGCTGCCTTCGGGCGACTGTGTGCGACGAACATTGTGACACAAAAAGATGCGATTCAGGCCGCTTCCGGCATTCATCTTTCCGGTCATGGCGGTTCCAACGACGGCATCATCGGCGCTGCCGCGGCTGTCGGCTTGACAGCATCCGGCTGGTCCGGCCGATTCATCGAGTTTGCGGGGTTGCGTCGTTTTCCTGATAGGATCCCTGTCTCTGAACTTCAGCAAAATGGAATCTATGTGGTATCCCTTGAAAGGGATGCCATGATTCCTGCCCCTGAAGATATCGTCGATACGTCAGGGTGGCTGCGTCCCCGACTCTGGGGGAACGGGGCGATCTTGCCCGTTCTGCCGCGCGGGAAAGGCGTTTGGGAAAGCATGGGAACAAAGAGAAAGAAATCGTAAAAGACTTAAGGAGGGATGAACATGGCAGGCAAGATTTTTTATCGGGAGCGACGGAAGGTCGGAGAGGGAGAAAAGAAACCGCGGTTCAAGCTGGTCGCCGTCGCCGGAGTGGATATTCTGGTTTACGGCAAACACCTCCGCAAAAAAGAATTGGAACAAATCGCGGAAGCGGTCGGTGCGGAGCTGGTCTTGTTAAAACATGGTGAAAGGGAAAAGGACGAAGACGTAGAAATCGAAGATTAAACCATTACAGAAGGAGTTTCTGATGGCATTGATGCGCGAACGCGACGGCCGGCGTCTGCATGTAAAAAGCAAACTGATGGGGGAGAGCCTGATCAGCAAGTCTTTTATCAAAGACTTTAAGGTTGCCCCCCAGCAGCGACTTTTCCCTGATGTCAATGTCATCAAAATAGGCGGCCAGTCCATTTGCGACCGCGGGAAAAAGGCTCTTCCGCGCATCGTCAGGGAAATCGGGGCAAACAAGACGAAACACAAGGTGCTCATCACGACAGGCGGCGGCACCCGAAGCCGGCACATCTATGCCATCGGCCTCGAACTGGGCATGCCGACGGGGATCATTGCCAAGTTTGGGAGCTCTGTTTCTGAACAAAACGCCCTGCTGGTCTCGACGCTGCTGTCGCCATGGGGCGGCATCAAAATCGGCCATGACGAAATCATGAAACTTTCCATTTATTTCGCACAGGATTGCATTCCCGTCATGCATGGCATGCCGCCTTATGATTTTTTTGCCATCCCTTCTGCGGGTTGGCGGATTCCTGTCCACCGGACGGATGTGGGCACCATGATTCTGGCAGATTTGATCGGCGCCAAGCGCTGCATTTTTGTCAAGGATGAACAGGGGCTTTACACGGGTGATCCCAAAAAGAACCGGCAGGTTGCGTTTATTCCGGAAATCAGCGCCGCTGAACTCTTATCGAAAAATCTTGATGATCTGATTATTGAAAGACCCTGTCTTGATATTCTTCAGGCCAGTGAAGTCATAGACAAAATCCAGATTATCAACGGTCTTGAAGAAGGAAATTTAACAAAAGCGCTTGAAGGCGAACCGATAGGGACAATGATTTATAAGCATTAGTTTTCTATCTTACACGGAAGTGCCGCTCTGCGGATAAAGATGACCTTACCTATTATGGAAACCCAGCATATGGTCTGGCTGGAAAAAGCATGAGATGTGCCATTTCGCCTCTTTCAAGGCGACGGCCGTGCATCTGATCAGGAGGTCTGTTCCGGGCTGATATCGTTAAACTTGTAGCCAAGCCCCCGTACGGTGAGAATATATTTCGGATGCTCCTTGTCTTTTTCGATCGCCGCCCGCAGTCGGCTGATGTGGACATCCACGGTACGCGGCTCGACAAACGTTTCATCGCCCCAGACATGATCCAGCAGCTGCTCCCGGCTGTAAACCCGGCCCGGACGCCGGGTCAGAAACTGCAACAGCTTGAATTCGCGGGAACTCAGGGAGACCCTGTTGTTGTCCACCTTGACCGTACAGGACGGAAAATCGATCTCAAGCCCAAGATAGGTGAATGCTTCCGGCGGCATATTCATATCACTGCGCGCCTGGGATCTGCGCAGGACGGCGCGAATGCGGGCAACCAGTTCCCGCACGCTGAAAGGCTTCGTCATGTAGTCGTCAGCGCCCAGCTCCAGACCGAGGATTTTATCGACCTGGTCCGATTTTGCCGTCAGCATGATCACGGGCAGCATTTCGGTTTCCCCATGCCGCCGGATCAACTTGCAGACCTCCATCCCCGACAGGCCCGGCAACATGAGGTCGAGCAAGACCATATCCAGTCGCGCGGCCCTTATCATCTCCCAGGCCGCCTGTCCGTCATAGGCCCGCAAAACCGTAAATCCTTCCTGTTCGAGGTTGTAAGCGATCAGTTCGACGATGTCTTTTTCATCATCGACAACCAGGATTTTCTTTTGCATCGCTGCGGTCATGCTTTTGGAAAGGTCGCTCCCTTCTGCAGGTCAGGCGTCAGAGGCGTTCGTTTTCAGCAGCCGGGTCAGACATGATGAAACGGCGCCGGTCAGGTGTTGAAGCAGGCTTGTGTCCATGCCGGGCTCATAACGCATACTGGACGCATCTCCGTAATTGATGCTGCCGACGATGCGCCCGTCAAGCGTGATCGGGGCAACGGCAATGGACTTGATGAAGAATTTCTTGTTTTTGGGAAAGAGCCGGTAAAAGGGATGGAGGTCCTTGTTGGCCAGAACCGGCGTCTCGCCCTGAGAAGCCAGTTCAAAAAACAGTATTTCGTCAATGATATTAAGTCGATCAGCCAATATCTCAGAGTTTTTAAGGGGTTGGATAAAACCACCCATGTCGGGCCGATTCACGATGGACAGCCAGACAAAGGGGACGGCGAATTCCTCGTGCAGCCTTACCAGCAGTTTTTCAAAGAGTTCCCCCGGATCCGAAAACAAAGGCAGCTCCGCCTCGATGCGGGCGAATCTATCCCCTATCTCTTTGTTCTTCCTGATGGTTTCAGATGCTTCATCCATGTCGGTCACCTCGCAGCGTCAGATGTCGATGAACTCGTAAAAAGTTAAAATTATCCAAATTCGACGGCTTCATAAAAAGCTCTGCAGGCAAGGCGCGCACTCAGGCGTGCGCCGCAACGACGAAGGATGAAGCGCAACGCAGCATCCGGACTTTTTACGCAGCCGTCAGATATTGAATTCGGCCATTAGAACCGTATGGTCCGACGGTCTTTCCATCAACCGGGGGCGGATGTCGATGCGGCAGCTCACGGATCGCTCCACCAGGGGCGCCGTCGCCAGGATGTGGTCGATGCGCCAGCCCAGTCCCCGATCCACGGATCTTGGGACGCGATAATCGAAAAAGGTGTATTGTCCGGCCTCGCCGGGATGATGCCGACGGAAAATATCCTCCAGCCCCCAAGCTTTGACGGCGGCGAAGGCCTCCCATACCTCCGGTGTGAAACAGACATGCCCGAGCAGTTTTTTCGGGTCGTGGACATCGATTTTTTCCGGCGCCACATTGAGGTCTCCCAGCCAGATCACCGGTCTTTCGGGCACAAGGGACCTTTGCAGATAATTCCGAAAACGCTTGAACCATTCGAGCTTGTAAATAAACTGAGCCGCATCGCGATCACGCCCTTGCGGCACGTAGGTGTTGATGACGGAAATGCCGGAAAAGTCTGCGCGGATCAGACGCGCCCCATCGGCCGGGCCTTCGTCTGCCATGCCGAAAGAAACGTCATCGGGTTTTCTCAGAGACGCGACGGCGACGCCGTTGTATTGTTTTTCTCCTTTAAATACGACACGATAGCCCGCTGCCGTGAATTCTGCGACGGGGAACCGCGCATCGTCCACCTTGGTTTCCTGCAGGCAAAGGACATCGGGACGATTCTCTTCAAGCCAAGCAAGGACGATCGGCAATCGTGACCGGATGGAATTCACATTGTAGGTCGCAATTTTGAAAATGCTCATGTTGACATCCCTTACCTGCCCGTGCAATGATTGCAGTCGAGTCGCAAATTAACACGATGTGCCTTGATATTCAAGAAGAATTGACGCCATTCTTATCTTTTAAATCATTTGCTTTTTACTTCGGGTTATGGCAAGCAAGCACGATTTTTGCCAGGTCAGGACCAACATGAGGAATCAGATGAACCTTTCCGAAAACATCCTCCGCGCCGCATGCATGCTGTATGTAACGGCTATCTTCTTCCTGTGGCCGGCGACGGGCAGTGCGAATACGGACATGCATGCCCTGGGCGACCCGATTCAAAAGCGCCTTGAGGCGGCATTGGAAAGTCAGGTCATGCTCTTTGAAGGCGCCGTCGCTTATGCACCGGCCGTTCTTCAGGATATTTATTGGACGAGGGCATATCAGCCCGCCTGGATCGGCGCTGAGGGGCCCCGCCCGCAAATGGACGCGCTTTTAAACGCCATCCGTCGGGCCGGGCAAGACGGCCTGAAGCCGGAAGAATATCATTTCTCCGAAATAACCGCGCTTGCATCAGAGTGGCGCAAAAGCAGGGAAAGCAATCTCCCGTTTCCGGTTGCCAGACAGATCGATCTGGAATTGCTGGTGACCGACGCCCTGGTGGCTTATGGGTTTCATCTGCTCAACGGCCGCGTCAACCCGGAAAAACTCTATCCCGACTGGGCTTCCTATTCGAAGGATTTCCACCTGCCTGCCGTGATTGACACCATCATGAATGACGGTCAGCCTGAAGCAGCCTTCCAGCGCCTGATGCCGCAGGATCCTCTCTACCGGGACCTCAGGCAGGCCTTTGCGGTTTATAAAGATATCGCGGAATCCGGCGGCTGGCCTACGATCCCGGAATCCCGCAAAAGGGGAAAAGAGGACCACCATCACTATTTATCGCTGCTGAAACAGCGGCTGCGCCTGACAGGCGACCTGCCCCCCGCAGAAGCGCCGGAAAGCGCTGATGATGATAAAAACCTGAAAGCGGCGGTCCGCCGGTTTCAAAAAAGACATGGACTGCAGGCCAACGGGGTGGTCGGCCCGGCGACGCTCAAAGAAATGAATGTCCCCGTGGAAAAGCGTATCGAGCAGATCCGGATTAATCTCGAACGGCTCCGGTGGCTCCCGGAAAAGATCGGTCGTCGCCATATCCTTGTGAACATCGCTGATTTCATGCTGACGGTGTTCCAGGATGATCGCGTCATCATGGACATGCCCATCGTTGTCGGCAAGCTGGATCAGCGAACATTCACTTTCAGCGCGAAGATGACCTATCTCGAACTGAACCCGTACTGGAACATCCCGAAAGCGATCGCTGAGAAGGAAATATTGCCCGAGGTGAAAAAAGACCCGGAGTATCTGACGAAAAAGAAGATCCGCGTGCTTGAGTACCGCCGGTATGAAGATAAGGAAATCGACGCGGCAGTCATCGACTGGTTAAAGATTCGTCCGGACAAACTCAGGTACAGCTTCCGTCAGGACCCCGGTCCGGGCAACGCCCTGGGCCGGATAAAATTCATGTTTCCCAATAAGTTCAACATCTATCTGCATGACACCCCCGAACGACATCTCTTCAAAAGGAAGCGGCGAACCTTCAGTCACGGCTGCATCCGGATCGCCAAACCGATTGACCTGGCCGAATACCTTCTGAAAAATGAACGCGGTTGGGATCGCAGGAAGATTCTGGCGGAAATCGGCAGGGGAAAAAGACAGATTGTGAGCCTTTCATCTGCGATCGATGTGCACATTGTTTACCTGACCGCCTGGACGAACCCTCAGGGCGATGTACAGTTCCACAATGATATCTACGAAGGAGACACGATTCTGCTGCAGGCCTTGAATGAAAAACCGCGGGCGATAGTTCCCGACGACCTCAGGCCGCCTGTGAAATAATAATGTTTGCCGAACCGGCAATGCAGGAAAAGCGAGGCTGCAATCATCATCCATGCAGACAGGGCGGGCATCAAGCCCGCCCTGTCTGCAGAACCTTGAAGTGGCGGATCTCTTCTAAATAATCTGCTCCAGACGCTCCAGCGCCTGCTGCAGGTTTTCGGGTTTCGTTCCCCCGGCCTGGGCCATGTCGGGCCGGCCCCCGCCGCTGCCGCCGACGATCGGGGCGATTTCCTTGATGATATTGCCCGCGTGATATTTCTTTGTCAGATCCTTCGTGACCAGGCACAAAAGCATCGCCTTGTCGCCGGCACGGCTTCCAATCAGGATGATCCCCGATTGAATCTTGTCGCGCAGTTTGTCGCCGACATCCCTGAGCGTCTTGACATCATCCGTGTCCACCGCGACCGCCAGTACGCGGACGCCCTTGATTTCCCTGATCCGGTCGTAGAGTTGCGAGAGATCCTTTGATGCCAGTTTCGTCTTCAGGGCCTCGATTTCCTTCTCCATCTCCTTCTGGTGTTTCTGCATTTTCTCAAGCTTTTCGGAGACTTCCATGGGGCTGACTTTCAGCACGGAAGCGGCTTTTCTGAGTTCCGCTTCAACCGCCTTGACATATTTTACGGCCTCCTGCCCCGTGACCGCTTCAATGCGGCGGACCCCGGCCGCGACGGAGGATTCGCCGATGACCTTGAGCAGACCGATATCGCCGGTCTTGTTCACGTGGGTCCCGCCGCAGAGCTCCATGCTGAAATCGCCCATTTTGACAACCCGGACGCTGTCCCCGTACTTTTCGTCAAAGACGGCGCAGGCGCCTGTTTTCATGGCCTCTTCCCGGGCCAGCACGCGCGTGTCCACCTCGGCATTCCGGCGGATGTATTCATTGGCAATAGTCTCGATCGCTTCCATTTCAGACCCCTCGATGCGCGAGAAATGCGTGAAGTCGAAGCGGAGCCGTTCCGGGTTCACAAAGGACCCGGACTGTTTGACATGATCCCCCAGCGTTTTGCGCAAGGCCGCGTTCAGAACATGGGTCCCGGAGTGATGGGCCTCGATCGCCCGGCGCACGTCGCGGTCCACTTTGAGTGCCACCGGATTGCCGACCTTGAGGGCGCCCTGTTTCAATTTGCCGATATGGGTGATCAGGTTTTCCAGGGGCGACTGCGTATCCCAGACCTCGAAGCGGAACCCGTCCCCTTCAATCACGCCCGTATCGCCCACCTGTCCGCCCTTTTCACCATAGAATGGCGTTTCCGCCACGATCAATTCCGCATTCTCGCCTTCCTGAAGGCTCTCCACCTCCTCGTCCTTCCGGAGGATGGCCAGAATCCGGGATTCTGCTTCCGTCACGCCGCGGTATCCGGTAAATTCCGTGGAAATTCCCCTGGCCGAAAGTTTCAGGTAGCTGTCGGCGACGGCCTGCTCGCCGCTGCCCTTCCGAAGGACGACCCCACGCTCCTGTTCACCAACTCCGGCATGGTGCAGTTCAAAAACTGCTTTCTCGGCCTGGAAGATAAAGGAT
>Ga0351911_1086_pt1 | contig 35086 bp, 35 predicted proteins | sample TotcelHT113001L6_FD_206871 | JGI IMG/M metagenome (GOLD analysis project Ga0351911, IMG submission 206871) | Enriched cells from coal bed in the Powder River Basin, Montana, United States - Total cells T11 rep1 HSBNCT.T11.300.1.L6 ... | reverse complement strand
GCGGTAAAATTAACAATAAACTGAGAAATTCTTTTTTTTGAGAGCAAAAAACTAGAAAAATATATTAATAAACATCTGATTTTTATCTATTTGGGCTTTTTAATATAAATATCCGAGCAATTGTAGTTTAAGAAAAAACAAAGACTAGTCTTGAGAATCTTCTTCTTTGAAGTAATTTAATTCGTGATCATCTTCCGCGTCATTTCTTGTATCTTCTTTTTTTTGCACCTTTTTATGCTTTTCTTTTTCCTTTTCCTTATTCAGATGGCTTGCAATAACGTTTTGCTTCCAGATCGGCACCGGAAAAACCGGAGGAGATGAAGGAGTAATCAACAATGCTTGAGACTGCTCCGTAAAAGAAGCTTCTGCGAAATTTTCTTCTCTATCTATATTATTATTAGAAAATGCTGCTGTTTCTTTAATTAAAGGCTTTTCAACGAGATTGCTTTGTTGAGCGGCTGTTTTAATAACTGGCATTTCTTTATTTAAAGGTTGTTTCACATCAGGCTCTTTACTTCCAAAATTTAGAGGAGTTTTTGAATCTGAAGATTTTAAGGCATTTTGATTTAACCGAAGGCTTTCACTTTGAGGCGGATTCTTTTGCTCAAAAACCTTTTTTTCTACAGGGTTTTCTTTTGATGGAAGATCTTTAGGAGCTTCGTTTTTATTTAGGCTTGGGTCCCCTTTAAAAGCTTCTTTTATTTGCCCGTTACTTTGGTTTTTTAAAGGATTTAACAATGTTTCAGGCTGAGAATTTTTAGCATCGCTCTTGTTTTTAGTAACTATATGATCATGAATCTCTTCCTTCGAATCTTTTGCTTTTGCAGCTTCTTTCAATTTTGCCGCCCAGTCTTCGATATATTCTTTTAAAGGCTTTTTTCCGTCTTTTGGCGAATTAACATTACTGCTTGCTTTCAAAAGATCGTTAGCTGAGTGCTCGGATTTAATATTTTGAAGGATCAGATTGAATTTTTCAGGTAATTTCTCAAGAGCTTTAAAATTCTTTGCGCCTAGATTTAGGCTGCTCTGTTGTTGATCGGACAATTGAAAAAGCATAGGAAAAATGACATCGCAAAGATCTTTATCGATAAGCCCCTTTTGAAACATCAAAAGAAAAGTATATAAATCTTCCGGGCTCTGAAAGTTAAGATTCGAAAAAGATGGTGGTTGAGAATTCATTGATCACCTAAAATATATAAACAAAATAATTTTTTTATACTATAATTATACACCTTTTTTATTAAAAATGCAAACATTGAACAGATCATCAAATATTTATTTTAATTATAAATTTACTTATTTTTTCTTTTTTCTTTTATGTGCTTATAATCAGGCGCATAGCTTCTATATAGGGCCTCAGTTTCAGCATGAAAATTATAAAGAAGATTTTAAAAAAACTTTAAGAAGCAATGAAGAAAAAAGTAATGAAAAAGGAACTCTATATGGCTTCAAGGGCGGTATAGAATACTTAAACAAATCTCTTTATGCCGATGCTCATTTAGAATACGCCAAAGGAACAACCAATTTCGACGGAACCCGCTATAATTATAAAACAAGAGCGTTAAGACCATACAAGGCCTTAACAGAAAATGATCAGCTGGTTTTAGAAGGTTCTTTAGGCTATCCCTTTAAAATCAAAAATTTCAGATTTATCCCTTTTTGGGGATTTGGATTTAATCACTGGTCAAGACAATTGGAAGACTATTTAGAAATTTACCGCTGGGTTTATTTTCCATTCGGAGCTATTTCCGAGATCTCGTTTTTTTCTCTGTGGAATATAGGTATCAAAGCTAAAGCCATGCCGACTGCTTTGGCAGAGATAGAATTTCGGGGTGTTTATCCCTGGCCTTCAAAATTGATGCTGGAAAACCGCTGGCAATATTCTTTAGATTTATATACAAAAATTAAGGTAAAAAAAGTAAATATCTGGCTTGGGGTCTTTTACCGAAATTTAAATATGGGAGAGAGCAGAAAAATAAGAAAGAGCTCTTTTTCAACTCAAAGCTCAAAAAAAGAAATCTTCGGAGAAGAGTTTCTTTTAGAGTTTGGTTTTTAAAATTTTATAAAAAATAATAAAATGATATAAGTGTATATTAGATTTAAAATTTTATGAGAAACTAATGGAAGAAGATTGTATCTTTTGTAAAATAGTTAAAGGAATTGAGCCCTGTCACAAGATCTGGGAAAATGATGAATTTTTAGCATTTCTATCTATTTTTCCAAATACCTTAGGCTACACTATAGTAATAACAAAAAGGCACTACCCAAGCTACGCGTTTGACCTTTCTGACGACGTCCTTTCCAGACTTATTATCGCCTCGAAAATAGTTGGCAAGTTATTAGATTCTAAATTAGACGACGTAGGCAGAACAGGCTTAATCCTGGAAGGAATGGGCGTTGATCATGCCCACGCGAAGCTTTTTCCTATGCATGGAACGGCCAAGCTGAAAAAATGGAAGCCTCTTATTACGCATCTTGATAAGTATTTTGATGAATATGAAGGTTATATTTCTTCTCATGATTTCGTGAGAGCAGACGATAAAGAACTTGAAAAGCTAGCTAAAAAAATTTCGAATTAGACAGTGTCTTTTTCAGATGATGATACTGTTTATGATAAATCTTTTTGGCTTTTGAGATTACCTTTTTGTCATATATCAGAAAAAATATACCTATAAGCAATAAAATCAAAAGAAGCTTTTTAAACATATCTCACCTTTTTTTTAACTTTAAATAATTAAAGTAAAAAAGTCATTAAAGAATCTTTAGAAATTTTTTTATTAGGCGGTCCGATTATTTATTGAACCAAGATAAGATAAAAATTTTCGTTTATCTGCATCCGATGAAAATTTCATCTTAAACTTAAAGCTTTTTTGTTTGGATTGTTCTTTTGTCTGATTTGATTGTCCTTTTGAATGATCTTTTATTTTTTGCAGCTGTTCAAAAATTTCTAAACTTTTTTTAAGGGTTTTAATGTTTGCTTCACATTCATTAGGATTGATTTTTTTAAAGGCTAAAAAAAATTTACGGCCTTGCGGATCATAACCATATACCGGACGTTTAATATCTGGATTTTGTAAAGAAATCTTCAAGCTGGTGTCCTCAGCATCCAATTTTAACTCGGTTGCTCTTTTTGCTTTAGAAAAGGTCTTTTCCGACACAGCTACTGTTAAAATAGATGAACTATTTCTCATGGAACAATCAGATGATGAAGTACTCATAGATAATGAACTGCTCAAAGTAACTCTCTTATTTTTAAAATGTAGAAGTATAGTATTTTAATAGGTATTTTTTGTCTTTATTAAGTATTTTTTATGAACATAAAGAATTATTTAAAAGCCGGGGGTGATTTCAAAATAATAAAATTCTGTTTTAAACCCTGTCCTGCATAGCTTCTGTTTTAAACAAGTAGCTGACAGATAAGATCCACAAAAGACAGATGATCATCGAAAGATAGGAAATAAAATTGACGCTCCAGAAATTAATAAACAAAAGAAACAGGCCGGCTACAGCCTTGGCAGTTCGATATGCAAAGACATCAATAACCGCCTTTGCCCGAAACTTCTCATCCAGCTTCATGGGAAGATATAGCATTTCTCTTATTATGCTAAAAATTGAGTAGTCTATGGATTTAATATACACAAAAAGATAAGAAGCGACAAAAAAAGTTGGCCTGATTAAATAAATTACAAGGTTTATAAGCAGAGAAAGAGGTATCAAAAAATGGGTCTTTTTAAGACCAAAAAAATTGATGATAATAAAGCCGCCTATCAGCTGCAAGCTCATCATGATAAGATGAACCAGGCTCCAGAGCTTGCCCGAGTACTCGGTCCTCAAATCAAGGTTTGGAATAGTTTTTTCCAAAGAAATGCTGAATTGATAATCTACAAAGGCAATAGAGACTTGCATGAACACAACAAGCAGAAGAACAAGGACCAGATATTTGGATTGTCTCAAACTCCAAAAATAGCCTTTGCTATTTTCTTCTTCAGGTATAGACCCGTCGAACTTGCTGTTTTTAAGCGCTTTATAATAAAAAAAGAAGAGCAATAAATAAATTGGAGCTGTAAAAATAAAAAATGATTTAGATCCCATCTGAGAAGCAAAAAATCCCGGCAATATGCCTCCTATAGTAGAAGCAATGCCGCCAATTGCAAAAATAAAACCGTAAAGGTATTTTGCTCTTTGATACTGCACTGAAGTGTGCACCAAAGACCATACCTGCTTATACATCAGAAGAATATAAATGTCTTTCCAGATGAACTGAAAAAAACAGATTATAGGAGATAGGTCAATAAAAAAAGCAGCTAAAGAGTTGACCCCCACAGTAATAAAAGTGAAAGCAATCCAGGTTTTAAGCGATCCAAACTTCGGTAAAAAATAATTATATGCATAGACAGTTGCAAAATTTAAGGGAACCATTGCTATCCAGGCCAGCGGATAGTTGCGTGCGCCGAAACAGTCTATAAAATAAGAAATGCTGGCAGGCTTGGTTATTGAATATTCTATTGCTATGCAAAAAATACAAAGCATTGCAAATAAAATAAAAATTTTATCTTTGTAGCAAAAATTTTTTAGCTCTTGCTTTAAATTTGAAAACATCTGTTTTAAAACTATTTATTTTCTAAATACTGCAGAAAAAGCGTTTCGTATTCGGGAGAAATGTATACCCAGTCATAAAGTGACGATGGAACACTTGACAGCAGCGAAGAACAATCTTTCGCCGGGTATACTTTCAAATGATGTTTTACTACAGGAAAAGAAAGATTTACCTTTTCTTTGCCTATGCTTATCTCCCATGCGATTTTATCATCTGCAATATCATTTTTATTTTTGAATTTTAATAGATCTTTTTCAGATATTGTATCACATAAGGGAATAGCTTTAAACCTATCTTTTCTATAAATAATTTTTTTAGCGTCAATATGGCCCTTGTGGTGAGGGTCGTTTGCCGCGATGTTAATATCATTGGTGATGGTAGCGTCTGTATAATTTAGCAAGGCATCTAAATCATTATCGGAAAATAGATCGCTATACACTGTTTTCAAAAAACGATTTAAATGAAAATCATAAGCAACTACGGTGTGGTATTGATAAACTCTTTTTTGCATGAAATGGTATGCAAGAGCCAAAGACTCGCAGGATTCAATTCCATCTTCGTCTATACCAATATCAAAGTCCGACTCCCCTTCTTTTGGAAGGATCCTTAACATTTCAATTAAAAACTGGTAATCAAAAAGACTGTATTGAATTCCGGTTGATCTGGAGTCCCTAAGAAGACAGTCCAGTTTGCAGGATCCTAAAAAATCTCCATTAATAATTTTTGACAGGATTTTTTCCCAAGGAGTAAATGAATATTTTTTTGGATCGATTTTTTTTAAAACTTCTTCTCCAAGCGCAATCTTTATTACATCAGTGACCAGATCATCGCTTCTTGATTGAAAAAATGGAGTAAGCTTAATGTTTTCCCAGACGGGCAAAAGATAATGGCTTTTAATAATGCTGATAGTGAATTTTCCATGCTCTTCTTTTTTTTCCGCACTGTTTTTAAAAACAGAAAAAGGCATATGGCCAAGATCATGACAGAGAGAAGCTAGTCTGATCACCTTTTGCCAGTAGAGATATTCTCCCGATCCCTTTCTTGGCACCATGTTAAAAAGATCAGGCCGTATAGTTTTGCATAATCTATTGTAAATCCGAGTTGAAATTTCCATTACGCCAAGAGAATGCTCAAATCTGCTATGTGTCGCTCCGGGAAAAACAAGATAGGCTATTCCAAGCTGATGAATGTAGTGAAGCCTTTGAAAAGGAGGAGAATCAATCAGCTCCCTTTCAGATTCATCGATGCTGATCAGTCCATGGACCGGATCGAATATTTTCTTGTGCGATGCACGAAACTCTTTTACCATAGAAACTCAAATTTTACCTTATAAATTGCGTATAGCAGAAAAAATATTAAGAAATAAACAGTTAATTATACATTAAAAAATTAAGCTTGTTCTAAAAAATGTCTTTTGGTTGTTTTTTAGTTCTTTAAAATAAAGAAATCTTTCAATTTCTATTCAACACCCCAAAGAGCGCCAAAAAAAATGCCATGAACAATAGCCTGTCTCACTGCATCTTTAACGTTTGCAGGCCCATGGGCTATGTGGCGCAGTGACCTTTGCAGAATTATACTGCCTCCTTCGGTAAAGCAGGCAAATGGGGCGGATAAAATCGATAAAGATATCCCCAAGACCATCTGAGCCAAACCAAGAAGAGCTTTTAGAGCAGCGGGAAAAATTCCAAGGATTGGGAATCTTGCAGAATTGTATAACTTTGAATAAACCCTATGAAGGCATTCTCCGGCCCTATTAAAATGATAATGAGGAGCATTTAATATCATTTCCTCAAATTTAATCACTTCATCTAATGTGTGCGGATGAACACCGTAAGCCGTTAAAAAAGAGTGCTCTTTCTTGTCATCTTCAGTTAGGTTATTTGGGAGTATGGGAATATGTCCTTTGTATTTATCAGAATCCTCATGAAAAAACAGCACAGAGCTTTTGAAGGTTGGATCATTTCTATTCTGTTTTAAAAATGCCAGCATTTCTTTATTGGTTTCAATGCTCTCGGCAGCTTTTTTTAGGCTTGGATGTTCCTTTCCATCAGAATTTTTTTTCTTAAAAGGAGAATTTTTTGATAACTTCAATTTATTATTATCATCAAAAACAGGCAAACCTTCAAAAAATTTTAATTCAAATTTTTTGCCATCTGGGCTGATAAGAGCTACTGCGGTTCTGTAAAAAACCTTTCCTGTTTGATAATCGCGAGAAATTATTGGCCGAACTGCTGATGTCATAATAACCTCTTTTTTAATCTAAACATTATATTTAGAATTAAAATTAAGCACCAGAAATTGCTTTGTCACCTACCAATAAACCAGCAGGTTTAATGGCTTTAAATGAAAAGAGTTATCTAAGGCCGAGGATTGCTTTCAAGCGCGTAGCTATGAGTTACTGCGACAAACTGCGCTTTTCTCTGCAGCTCTTTTATATCCCTCGCTCCTCCATAAGTCATGCCGCTTCTTAGGCCTCCCAAAAGATTGTTGAGCATCTGAGCCGCTGTTCCTTCAACTTTTCCCCAAAGATCAATACCTTCTGCAACAGTCTTTTCCTTTAAGCCGCCATAAAACTCATTTTGAAAATCACGGCTCGCCTGCCCTCTGTATTTTGCTTCAAGACCGGTGCTAGAATCTAATGTTTTGCGTTTTGTCGCAGCGCTTTCTTCGGTTAAAGCAAAAAGTTTGCCTAGCATCACAGAACTAGCGCCGGCTGCAAGTGCCAAAACTAAATCGCGGCTGCTTTTTATCCCTCCGTCTGCAATTAAAGGCACTCTTAATCTTTTAGCAACCTCGGCGCAATCGGCGATCGCTGTGAATTGGGGTACGCCAAATCCGGTTACAATTCTTGTAGAACATGCGGCTCCCGGCCCAATGCCGACTTTAACAGCATCGGCCCCGGCATTTACTAGATCATGATAGGCCATGGCAGTGCAGACATTGCCCGCAATCACTTCTTTATTAGGCAGCCTTTTTTTGATTTTGCCGATAAAATCAAACATTCTGCTGGAATGTCCGTGAGCTACATCGATACAGACGCCAAGCGCTCCCATTTCTAAAAGCTCGATCGTTAGATCAAACTTGTTTTCCTGGATTCCGCAGGAAATAAAAGTCTTGTTCTGATATTTAGTCACCCATTTTTTTTGCTCTTCAGGAGTTGTAAAGCGATGAAAAATCGGTATAGAGCCTTCCTCGATCAAGATATCTGCAAGCTTCTCTCCAATAACTGTGTCCATGTTTGAGGCCAAAATAGGAATGTCCATTTTAATATTTTTGGAAAGCCAGGTGTTTAATTGAGGCTCGGTCCTTGATGGTATGTTGTTAAACTGGGGAACTAATGCCACATCATCAAAAGTGTAAGCTTGGCGCATGATATCTCCTTTTGTATAAGCCCATCATACAAATTTTTATTAATTTTGAAATTTAAAAATTGCTTTTGCTGGCTCATTTTAGAATAGTTTGCTATAATACTTTTTATGATTACAGTAGTTATACTTACAAAAAACAGTGAGAAAACCATCCAAAAAGCTTTAGAGTCCGCTAAAAGCTTTGATGAAGTTATTGTTCTAGATTCCGGCTCAAAAGATCAAACCCTTAAGATCGCATCTGCTTTTAAAAACGTTACAATTCACGAGTCGTCTTTTTCAGGATTTGGACAAATGCGCAATCTAGGAGCTTCTAAGGCCAGAAATGACTGGATCCTGGCGCTGGATAGCGATGAAGAGATCTCTTCCAAAGCGATAGAAGAACTGTCCCTTATTAAACTAGATCCAAATGTAATTTATTCTTTTCCGTTTTTTAATTTTTATAACAAAAAGCACATTAAATGCTGCGGCTGGTATCCGGAATATCACCTTCGCCTATATAACAAAAAATGCGTCTCTTTCAGCCATGACCTTGTCCATGAATCTATAGTTAAAGACGGCCTTGTAATAAAAAAACTAATTCACCCGATAAATCATTATTCTATCGCGGGAATTGATGATTTTATAAATAAAATACAGCTATATTCCACTCTTTATGCAAAACAAAATTACGGAAAAAAATCATCTTTTTTGAAAGCTGTTTCCCATAGTTTATTTTCTTTTTTCAAAAGCTATTTTTTAAAAAAGGGTTTTTTAGGCGGGAAAGAAGGGTTTATCATTTCAATGTATATTGCCAACTCTACTTTTTATAAATATTTAAAACTTCAAGAACTGAATAATAAAAATGCTTCTGACTTTTCTATACCATCGGATAGATGAAGGCAAATATGCCAACTCCAAAAAGAACATAGAAGATAATTTTTTGCATCTTGCCAAGAAATATAAAATTGTTCTTCCCGGAGATAGGATTGCACTTTTTAAAACCAACATCTGCCTAACGTTTGACGACGGCTATTTTGACTTTTACTACTTCGTTTTTCCCCTTTTAAAAAAATATAAAATCAAGGCCCAGCTGGCGGTCCCGGTAAAATACATAGAAGAATCTACCTCCTTGGATCCTGAAACCAGGCTCTCAGTTCCTTACGCAGAGGGAATGAAAAAACCATTTTTAAGCAAAGTTCCTTTCTGTACCTGGGAAGAACTAAAGGAAATGTCCGATAGCGGATATGTTTCAATTGCCAGCCATTCCTATAGCCATAAAAATTTACTAGACGATGATGTTGATCTGTACTTGGAAATCGTTGAATCAAAAAAAATTATCGAAAAAAAACTAGGCAAAGAAGTAACTACTTTTGTCTACCCTCTTGGTAAATTTAATGATGAAATTCATAAATTAACATTAAAGCATTACAAGTATTCCATGCGGATCGGCTCAACTTTCAACCTATCTTGGAAAAATATTAACAATATTACTTACAGGATAATCAGCGATAATTTAAAATCGAAAAATGAAAAGATAAAGGTTTTACCTTTTATTTCTTATATTTGGTTTTATTTTTTAAACACTTTCAGGGGTCGCTGATGGAAAGCAAAAATGTCAAGTTTCTAAAAATTAAAGAAGATATTCTGGACAATCTGGATATTTTGATTTTTAATTTAGAAAACTGCGTCGATGCCGGCATGCTAGATGATGGAAGCGCGATATACAATACTCTTGAAGACCTTTCAGATCAGATTAACTCTATAGATACAAATGAAGAGCTTGAAGAAATAATTTCTCAAGCAAAGATCATAGAACGTCAAATCGACGGCTGGATGGCCACGCAGGGGCAGACCAGCATAAGCCTAACATGGCCTACTCTTTAAACTTCATATGAAATGCTAAAAAAACAGCAGTAGCCTGAGAAACGTTTAAAGAATCAATCTTTCCAAAAAGAGGAATTTTTACCGTATGATCAGCTTTCTTTTTTATTAGAGGCTGAACACCTTCCCCTTCTGCCCCCATTATCAAAAGAGCTTTTTCAGGAAATGTAAAATTAAATAGATCTTCAGCGTTTTCGGTAGCATCGGCAACAATTACTTCATATCCTTCGGCCTGCAGTCTATTAACGCTATCTGAAAGATTAGATACTTTAATGATATTTAAAAGCTCGCTCGCTCCCACAGAAGCCTTGGAAACCACCGGCGTCAGATCGCATCCCCTGTTCTTGGAAAAAATTACTCCGTCTGCTTTAAAGCATTCAGCAGCTCTTAAAATAGCTCCCAAATTTTGAGGATCGGAAATATTATCCAGCATTAAAAGAAAAGCCTTTTCCTTACTGAAAAACTCTTTTAAATCCACAAAGGCCCTAGGTTTAATTTTAGCAACAAACGACTGGTGGGACTCAGAGTGAACTATAGAAAATAAAGTGTTTTTGGAAACATATTCCATAGGAATCTTTTTTCTTGAAATTTCCGCCATAAGATCGTCTTTTCTCTCTTGAGGCTTTTCCAAAACATTAACAAAGACCTTAATGATGATTTCAGGTTTATACTTTAATACTTCCATCAAAGTATTTCTTCCCATTATAAAATTTGTGTTATCCATAAAACTCTCTTAATATTGAAAAATAAATTCCAGACCTAAAAAAACGTACCACCATCTGGAAAAAAAATTGTTCTTATATACATCGCTGTCTATATTTTGCGCTTTCGTCACAAAATTTACCTTAGTTTTATCCTCGGAAATGAAATAATCGTATTTTCCCATAAAGGCCAGTTTGAATTTTTCGGTAAAAACATAGGTGATTTTTCCAAATGCAGCGTGAGAGTGCGCATCTAGCGCAGCGTCAATAATCTTATAATTATCGATCAAGCCAATTTGTAAATCCGAGGTAGATTTATGTTTTAATTTAAGCCAGTTAAAATGATAGCCCAGATCAAAAATAACCCTGTCACATGGAATAAACTCTAAATTTACTCCAAGATACGGCCCAAACCATACCTGTTTTAACCTTTTATCTAAAACCGAGGATACTGCCGCACCATTTTGCTCATACGTTGGTGTGGAGTCTTCTCTTTTAAGAATTTTCCAAAAGCCGCTATAGCCGAACAAAGGAATCAGGATTGTTTTTTCCATATGGTCCGGTGTGAGATTGACTGCATATCCAAGCTCCAGAGCGCTTTCAAGGTCGTATCCATGATTTTTGAAATCAAAAGAATAAAGTATTATATCTCTGTCTTTCTGATGCATCTGGCTTGATGCAAAAAAGCTATAGGCAAAATTGCCAAAAAAATAAATATCCCTATCAATCACCCGTAAAGATGCGTTTGTCTGCAGATATCTAGGATGTTTATATCTTTCTTTATAATTTAATTGACTATCCGGAGTGTCTGATGAAATCAGCCATTTAAGATGATCTTCCCTGTAGCCGCTGCCGATTTCAAACGCTAAAGGCTCCGTAACAGTTCCAAAAAGAAAGCTTTGCAAAAGAAAAATAAGAAAGAGAAGTTTTTTCATAAAAATTATTTTTTTTACAATCTTACATTTTATCTAGAAAAATTGCTAACAATAATGAAAAAACTTAAGAAGGAAATATTTTTAAACTAGTTTTAGTAAACTAATTGTTTTTTATCATCAAAAAAATATAGAAAAAAATATCTCTTAATAATAAGAGAGGATTACCAAAAAGCACGTCCTAAAACAAAATACTAAACAGTTGTCGTGGTATTATTTGAATGCCACAGCCAACTCCAGAAAGAGCAGTCCCTGCTGTTATTTTTAGGGATTTGATCTAATTTTGCAATTTGACCTAATTTCGCGATCTCGGCTTGAGGAGCTATAATTGAACGGTCTGTCATATGCGAAGCCCACGGCAGACAAATAAACATTTTATCTTTTGTAAGATTTTCTTTTATAAGACCGTATCCTAAACTTGCATCCGAAATAATAGGCCCGTCAGTTTGAAAATCCTCAAGGTGTGGAATTCCCTCAACACTTTTGTTTGAGCATTGAACAATTATTTCTTTAATTCCTTTTTCACTAAGCTTGCGCGATGCGGCTATTGTGTCCATTTCACAAGAAGACCATTTAACAAGCCAATTTACAAACCGCTCAAATCTTTTTACAAACTTACCGCAAATTTCACTGGCTTTTGAAAATGTCATCTGATTAACAACTAAATACTTAACATCCGGTTTAAAATCATGCTTCAAAATAGCCTGTCCAATTGCAGCTCCCCCCAAAGATCGTCCGGCAATAACAACTCTTTTTGCTTTAATAGCAGTTTCTAAAAACGATATGCCTACTTCTTGGGCGTCTCCGATAGTTTCCGCAGTAGCTTGGCCCTCACTTCTGCCAACAGACGGCCCGTTTACAAGAAGAAGATTATATTTAGACGGATTAGGATTAATATGAGTTGATGTATGGTAAATATGAGCAAAATCTTCTGCTGAATAGTCAACAGGCTCCGCATTTCCAGTTGCCTGCAGAGCCCAATTTCCATTATTAATGGTATATTTGTGGCCAATAAGAATGCCGCTGTAGCGCACGCCATTTTTTTCAAGGGAAACATCTCTTACGATAAAACCTTCCGAAGTTAGCCGTTGGGCCATTTCTTGCCTATAATTGTCTAAATTTTCCCGTCTCAATCCCGAGGCCAAAAATCTTACTATCCGACTTTGTGCAGGAAAAAGAGGAAGCATGATCACACGCTGCGTAATGTATCTTAAAAGTTGGTAAAGGCCATATGGAAGAATAAATATATTAACAACAATAAAGCTTACAATTCGTTTAGCAGTATCTAGCCAGCTGCCAGGAGCAGTAGTGGTCACTGAAAAGTCAGGGTTGCGGTCTGACAATGAAGCCTTAAAATCGGCATCTTTACTTTGAAAATTTTTCCAAGAAGCTAAAGTTGGGCTAGCAGAGCTATTTTGATCGGGAAAATATTGATCGTAAATTGGCAAATATCTTATAGTCATAAATTCCTTATAATCTATTTTTTATTAATCTAATTATAGCAAAAAAAACATCTAAAGAGAAGCATTAAAAATAATTTTTATAATCTCATAAGTTATTCTAAATGCCTTTTAGTAAAAAAAAGTATTAAATAAAATTTTATTAGAGATTAATTAGAATAATTATTTGCTATTACACAAAAAAAGTTCATCAAAAAAGCACTCGATAAAACTAGATTTTTGTTAATGAAATAAATCTGAAATGCATTCCTAGACATTGCAATGCTGCAAGCAGCAGTAAGTAAAAATATCTTTAACTTGAGTAAGCAAACCAAAAAGACCTCTTAATGAACTTGAAAAAAACATCTTAAAATTGTAAGCTTCAAATAAGTTTTTTTTTAATTAACGGGGTGCCGAAAGGCTGAGAAGCAAAATGGTTTGCTAACCCGCATACCTGATCTAGATAATGCTAGCGGAGGGATTTAATCTATGCTCACAATTATTAGTTTTATTGCCATATTTACTTCTACAATATCGCTCGTTCCTCAAATTTACCGTACCTATAAAAGCAAGTCAGTAGATGATCTGTCGCTGATTATGCTTTTTAATTTTTTAATATGCTCAGTTGCTTGGGTGGCTTATGGCATTTTAACAGATTCTCTATCTGTTCTGCTGTCTAACCTTGTCATGATAATTTTTTCTGCTCTTTTATTGTTTTTTAAATTCAAATTCAAAAGCAAAAGGGCAAAAAATGGTTGAGAAAATAATAAACTCGCATAAGGGCATAATATTTTTAAATGGCTCTTTGGATAAAAAAATACTGTCTTTTATTAATATGAAAGTTCCGCTTATTGCAGCAGACGGAGCCTCTGAAAAGATGAAAGATCTTGGCATTGAGCCAACCTGCATAATCGGAGATGGCGATTCAAATAAAAATACAAAGGATCCTTTCATAAAAATTTCCGATCAAAACACTACAGATTTTGAAAAGTGTATTTCATATGCCAAAAGCAGAGATCTAAATACCTGCCTTGTCTTGGGCATGAATGGCGGCGAGATCGATCACGTTTTAGGAAACGCCGAGGTGATGCTGAAGCATAGCGATGATGTTTCTCTCTATTTTTTAGATGCTTACTATAAAAACAATAAAATAGGAGTTAAGCTTGGGATTCCTATTTCCAAAAAATTATCTCTTGTTTTAAAGAACAGATGCACCCTATCTTTTGTCTCTTTTAATGATGCTTACATAAAAACAAAGGGACTTTTTTGGGAACTGAGCAGCGTTTTTAAATTAAGCGGGATCCTTCCTTTAAGAAATATTAACGTATCGGATTTTGTTGAAATAGACGTGCAAGGTAAGGCCCTTGCGATTATTGATATCTCGGATCTTTTTGAAAATCTTAAATAGTTTTTTTCTTTAAAAAACAATTTAAATATATTTAACATCAGCTCTTTATATGTTTACTTTTTTTTAAAAAAGAAGTAATTAAAATATAAAAGAAAAGAAAAAAAACTTTTGAAAAATTCTCACAAATTAGAAAATAAAGAAAAAAAGAGAATTTTATCTTTTGCAACAATTGAGGAAAAAATGAAAAAACTTTTTCGGTCCAAATATGATCGCAAATTAGCCGGAGTCTGCGGAGGTTTGGGCAGTTATTTAAATGTCGATCCTACCATTATCAGACTTGTAATGCTCTTTGTATGTATTTTTACAGCAGTCGTTCCTCTTGTTGTTGCATATTGCATTGCTGTTTTAATTATCCCGGAAGAAACGAAGGAAGAGCCCCTCCCAATGAACTACCGCAAGTTTTACCGTTCTACCAAAGACCGTAAAATCGCAGGCATCTGCGGAGGACTTGGAGAGTTAACAAAACTAGATCCCGTATTTCTTCGTCTTATGTTTTTGTTCATTTGTATTATTACAGCAGTTGTCCCTCTTGTTGTTGCATATTTAATGGGATGGGTAATAATACCTGAAAAACCGCAGGAACATTAAAGAGGCTTTTCTCTTTTTTCCCAATACCTGGGACCGTAATCATAGGTAAGCTCTGTTCCCTTGGGGATAAATTGGCTTGTCCTTAAAATTACATGTATCATGTTTTTACAATAGGCTAGGTGAGGTATTATGTTAGGCTGGCTGCTATGATTGACAAATCTTATGTGGTTTCCCATGTATTTTGCATCAATAGTATATTTGGACTTAATTGCTGTGCCGATGGGATATTCAAAACAAAAACTGTTTTTCACATCCATTCTTCTTTTATATTTTCTTAAAAAACCCGTATATTCCCCTATAAAAGTTCCGGAAGGCAGGTCCTGAAGGGCAAACAGCCCATATCCTTTATATTCATCTATCCATTTAATATATACTTTGGGAGTTTTGCCTGAAGTGATTTCCTCTTCAAAATAAGTGCCGAGCCAGATTTCTTTTTCCGCGATGTCTCCTATTTTTAAAGCTTTTTTGCATTTTGCATAAACGCTTCTTAATTGTTTTAAATTTTCAAAATAAAGGTTTGGAAGATATTCAACATCAAAAGTTTTTTCAAACTGCTCTTCATTTAGATATTCTAATTTTCCGTCTTTTTCAAAGATAACCGGACTTATCATTTTTTGTTTTGTAAGCAGCTTAAGAGTATCTTTGTCAAACTTGGTTTTAATTGTTTCTAAAAAGAAATTTAGTAGCTTGTACATACTTGCGCCAATACCTTAAATATTTTCAATTATAACATAAATTATCCGATTTTTATAGACATAAATTTTAAAATACATAAAAATTTTTTATCTTTTAGAGAGGTTGTAGTATGTCAGCAGATAATGTAAATAGGCAAACCCATGTTTTTTTTCCTCCTATTTCCAGCCCTTCTGTTTATTTCCCTTTATTCAGAGGACTTTCTTTAGAAAGCAATAATGATGATTCGCCTAGTTTAAATATTGCAAAAAAAATCGCTCGATTCGTTTTAACAGCTTTTGTAGTTCCTTTTTTCTCTGTCTTTTTTATTTTTTATAACACAACCGGGATCGCCATTAAAGGAACATGCGCAGTAATTGCTGCAATTAGAGAATCTTTCTTCAGTCATAGCTATGAGCAGTACGTTTCAGATTTAAACAAACATATTGCATTTGCCGCAAAAGACTTTATCACGAACTACTTCATTGGGTTTTTGTGCCTGTCTTATACTTTTTATGAAAATGATGTCTATGCAGTAGACAGTTTTCTCAACAGAAAAATTGATGAGATCCTGCAATAAAACTATAAAGTCAGCGACAGAGGCAAAGAATCTGTGATTTCCTTCTCTCCATAAAACTGCAGCGGGCCTGCAGAGAGATAATTATCCTCCATTTCAAAGAGCTTTCTTCCTGAAACAAAATGTTTATAAGCCTTTCCATTAAGATCAACTAGAGCTTTTTTAATTACCGGTTTTTCTTCGCCGCTTCGAATTTCAAGATGCATAAGATCGACAATCGGAACAGCTTTTGCCTCCCATTTTTCAAAAGAGGCAGTTAAATTACAAACAGCACAAATATAACCGGTTAGTTTTAGTTTGATAAGAGATGCAGCAATAAAACCTAGGGCATAACAGTAATTGGCATCAAAGTTTGATGGAAAAGAAGCTCTTCCTTCATATCCAAAAAAATGGTCCTGTCCGTTAAATTTACCTTTAAAATCACTTCTTTTTTTCAGCTCTTTTTTAACGCCTTCGATAAGCAGTTTTTCAGTGTCGATTTTTGAAACCTGGATATTGCCGTGAGGATCTCTGTCTAAAAGAAGCTGGTCTTGTATTTTTTCATCCAGAGATTCAAAAGTGGTTTTGGCTTCTTTAGAAAGAAGATGCACGATCTTTTCTTTTAAAGATTTAAGTGTTTTTTCTTCAATGGTTGGCAATAGGGAGTTAAGCTCTTTAATCAAAAGCTTAATCTCCGGAATAAATTCAATAAGCCCCTCGGGAATTAAAATCACGCCGTAGTTTTTATTATTCAAGGCTCTTTTGCATATAAGGTCTGTCAGCTCGTTTATCAGCTGCTTCAAGGTTTTCTTCTCTTTGGCTACCTCCTCTCCGATAAATGTGTAATTTGGAGCAGTTTTCAGAGCGCATTCAAGGGCAATATGAGAAGCTGAGCGTCCCATCAGTTTTATAAAATGATAGTATTTCTTTGCAGACAGGGCATCTTTGGCTATATTGCCTATCATTTCAGAATAAACTTTGCATGCTGTATCAAAGCCGAACGGCGTTAAAATATGTTCGCTTCTAAGATCGCCATCGATAGTTTTCGGAACACCGGCTACTGCAGTTTCACATTTGTTCTGTAAAAAATATTCCGCCAAAATAGCGGCATTGGTATTTGAGTCATCTCCGCCGATAATAACAAGCCCGTCAAGTTTTAAATCTTTAACTGTTTTTAAAGATGCAGCGAGCTGATCTTTCGTCTCAATTTTTGTCCTGCCAGAACCGATAAGGTCAAATCCGCCGACATTGCGGTATTTTGCAATGAGCTCTTTGGTAATTTTGATATGCTTGTTTTCAACAATGCCGCTTGGGCCGTCTAAAAAACCATATAAGATACTGTCTTTATGCAAAGACGATATTGCATCAAAAAGCCCAGCAATTACATTATGTCCGCCGGGAGCCTGGCCTCCTGAAAAGACCACCCCTATTTTTAAAGGAAATGAATCCTTTTTACTGCCTTCTTTTAAAGAGACTACGCCTGCTTTATAGGTATTTGGAAAGAGCTTTTGTAATTTTTCATTCACAGGGAGAAAAACATTGCTTTTCTCAAAAGTTATACTGGATATTTTTTTTAAAAAAGATGGAATGGCCGGCTCGTATTTCAATCTAAGTTTTTCTAAGGGGCTGATTTCTTTCATCTGGATCTCCTTTTTAATCAAAAATTTAATGTAGCACACCATCAAATTTTTTTGCTACATGCCGAAGATTTAAATTATTTTTAAAAATAAATATTTTAAGAGAGCGGCTTGCCCTTAAACTAAAAAGATGGCATTATTTTGTTAAAATACTATTTAAGAAAATATGGTTCATTCTAAAATTATCGCTGTTATTCCAGCCCGGTTTGCATCTTCTCGTTTTAGAGGAAAACTGCTTTATAACATTCTTGGAAAAACATTGCTTCAAAGAACATATGAGCAGGTGGCCAAATGTTCTATTTTTGAAGATATCTATATCGCAACCGATGATCAAAGAATTTATTCCCATGCGCAGGAAATTGGAGCAGTTCCAATAATGACCTCGGAAAAATGTCTCAATGGCACCGAGAGGATAATTGAAGCGCTAAATATTACCAGAGCGATGCAAAAAGCCCAGATTGTCGTCAATATCCAGGGCGACCATCCTTTAATACTTCCAAAAACCATTGAATCGGTGGCCAATATCTTAAAAAAAGATCCCGGGTCTGTCATGTCTACCGCTGCCACACTTTTTAAAAATAAAGAAGAAGCTCTTTCTCCTCATGCGGTAAAAGTAGTTTTCGATAAAAATCAAAATGCTCTTTATTTCAGCAGATCTCTTATTCCTTTTTCTAAAAATCTTGACAAAACATCCTTTTATTATCATATTGGAATTTATGCGTACCGCACAAATTTTTTAAAGGAGCTTTCAAATCTTCAGCCAACTGCCTGTCAATTATCTGAAGATTTGGAACAACTGAAAGTTTTAGAGCATGGCTATAAAATGAAAGTAGCCTTAGTTGATGAAAACCCTATTGGAGTAGATGTCATAGAAGACATCTGCAGAGTAGAAAAACAATTATGTCAGTAAAATATATTTTCATAACAGGAGGAGTAATCTCCTCTTTAGGCAAAGGCCTAGCAGCAGCTTCGATTGCAAACGTTTTAGAACATCGCGGCCAAAAAATCGCCATGTTCAAACTGGACCCTTACTTGAACGTAGATCCCGGGACCATGAGCCCTTTTCAGCACGGAGAGGTCTATGTAACAGACGACGGAGCTGAAACAGACCTTGATCTCGGACATTACTTCCGCTTCACAAACAGCCCCATATCTAAACTTTCCAACGTGACCTCCGGCCAGATTTACGACACAGTGATAAAAAATGAAAGAAAAGGATTATATCTTGGCAAGACGGTGCAAGTTATTCCTCATATTACCGAAGAAATTAAAAAACGCATTGTCGCTGCCTCCAAACAAGAGAAAGGAATACAAATTGTTTTTGTCGAAATTGGAGGAACTGTTGGCGATATCGAATCTCTCCCCTTTTTGGAAGCTATCAGGCAATTTAGACTTGAAAGGCCAAAAGACTGCATAAATATACATTTAACATACGTTCCATACATAAAGTCTGCCGGCGAGCTAAAGACAAAACCGACACAGCAGTCTGTTCAAATCTTAAGAGAAATCGGCATTATTCCAGACATTATACTCTGCAGAAGTGAAAATGCCCTTTCCGATGAGATCAAGGCAAAAATTTCACTTTTTTGCAATGTTCCGAAAAACCATGTTTTTGAAGCCAGGGATGTAAAAAAGACAATTTATGAGGTCCCTCTTGCAATGCATGAGCAGGGCGTAGATAATGAGATTTGCAAGCTCTTAAGATTAAAATGCTCTCCTTCCAATCTCTCAGACTGGAAAAAATTCCTGGATAAAATCCACAATCCCAAAGGCAAGATCTGCATAGGCTTTGTTGGCAAATATGTCGATCATCAAGATGCGTATAAATCAGTTTGCGAAGCACTGTATCATAGCGCAGTTGCAAACGGCTACAGCCTGGAGATAAAAAGAATCGAGGCAGACCATATTTATAGCTATAAAGACATCGAAAAGATACTTAGCGGATGCGACGGGCTTCTTATTCCCGGCGGTTTTGGCGAAAGAGGCTGGGAAGGAAAAATCCTCTCTGCCAGATATGCAAGAGAACATAAAATCCCCTATTTCGGAATTTGCCTCGGCATGCAGGTTCTGGTTGTTGAATTTGCAAGAGACATTTTAAACCTTCAAAAAGCCAACTCTACTGAAATGGATAAAAATACTAAAGACCCGGTTATTTCTCTTCTAGCTGAACAAAAGAACATAGAAAATTTAGGAGGCAGCATGCGCCTTGGCGCCTCTATTTGCGTTCTTAAAGAAAAAACCAAGGCCAGAGATGCATATAAAGCCAAAGAAATTTCTGAAAGACACCGCCACCGCTATGAATTTAACAATAAATACCTAAAAGAATTTGAAAAAAAAGGGCTTGTTTTTTCCGGCAAACTCAAAAACAGCACACTTTGTGAAATAGTTGAAGTAAAAAACCATCCCTGGATGGTCGGTGTTCAGTTCCATCCCGAATTTAAATCCAAGCCCTTAGCACCGCATCCATTGTTTCTAGAATTTATTAAAGCAGCAATTGCTCAAAAAAAACATGGGTAGAATTGTAGCTTTAGATTATGGCAGGGCCAGAATCGGCATTGCAATGAGCGATGAAAGAGGAACTATTGGACTTCCTTTTAAAACGCTCGTTGCCGGCAAAACTTTAGAAAAATCCGTTGATGCTCTTTTAGAAAACTTAAAAATTTATCTTCCTAAAATCGATAAGTTCATTTTAGGAATGCCTCTTCTTTTAAGCGGTAAAAAAGGAGAGATGGCCCTTGAAGTTGAAAAATTTAAATCCCTTTTAGAGAAAAAGACTACCATTCCGGTCATTTTATGGGATGAAAGGCTCACCTCCGCCCAAGCCGATAATTTTTTAAAAGAAATGAACCTGTCTAGAAAAAAAAGAAGTGAAAAAAGCGACTCAATGGCAGCTTTGATTATTTTGCAAAATTATCTTGATTCTCAAAGTTAATCTTAAGGCTTCTTTTCGCTCCAGAAATATCTTAAATATCAGCAAAGACTTTTACTATGCTATAAAAGTTTATAAAAAATATTATTTTTTAAAAATATAGCAAAGATTACTAAAATGATTTTCAAAGACAAATATCATATTTTTAGCGTCTTAAAATAACGATATTTTTTCAGCAACTTCATTGAAGTTTAATTATAAAAAGACTAAAATATGTATAATTAATAACAATTATCGAACTAACTAATTCAAACATTATCTTAAAATATATATTTTACAAACAAATAATTTTAAATTTATGAGCATTATTTTATCAAATAAAACACAATCAATTAATATTCCGGGAAATTCTTCAACCTCTCAAATAACTCCTACTGCCTTTACTACTTTCATTCAAAATAGGTATTTTAATAATGATGTTGCTTACATGGGCCAGGCCAAAATAGCGGCCATAGTAGCAGACTATCTAGGCCAACTGGAAAATTTTTTAGCTCAAAAAAAAGATTATATAGATGGTTTATTTACCTGCGTTGATGAAAATACCCGTTGTCTTAAGCGCCCCTCCGATGTTTTCTGGGCTTTGGGAGCTGATTTTTGGCGCCAGATAATCGATGGAAAGTGGCACTATTTAAATAGCCCTCTGGTTTTTGATTTGGGACTGCATAGATCTACTCAAAGAGATAATGATTTTTCTTCAGTCATATATAAAGAACCCGGTTTTTACTTAAGCATGTACAATGGCTGCAGGTTTGCTGCTAATCATATCAATGATTTTCTTTCAGTTTCTTTGTATCAAAAACTTCATAGGATCCTCTGCGCTCATTTTCCGACCGATCAAAATCTTCAAAAAAATTATGGGACATTAATGCCCGGTAACGCAGCTGGAATTTTTAGACTTGAAGAAGGCATTTCTTGCCAGGAACCTATATACAATCTATTTCCCCTTACAGAAGACCAAGTTTTTAAAAATTACTCTCCCGATGAACTTATACGACTATTTTCCGATATAGCCGACATCTCATCTAGAAGGCCTGCATTCAATAATTTAAATGCACTATATAAAAATCATTGTATTAAAAAAGATGTTTTAGCTGAATTTAAATGGGGAAAATCTCTAATCAGACAGATCCAAGAAAAAATTGAAAAGATCAACGCATATATAAAACAAAAAAGCCAAGAGCTAAACGCATCCAAAGTTATTGCAATTGTTTCACCATTTAAAAATGACATATGGCTCAGAATCTCATATAATAGTAAACCCTCGGAAATCCCCTATATTGTTGAAAAAGTTTTCAGAGAGTTTGAGGTAAATATTGCAAAAGCCTCTACAAGAGACAAAAAGATCAGATGTATTGCCCACCTCTATCAAATGCTGGAATGGATTCATCCCTTCCCGGACGGCCAGGGAAGAACAGATCTTGTACTTCTCGCTTACCTTCTTTCAAGGCACGGCATTAACCCCTCTATTTTAATAGAACCTTATGTTTCTACTTTTTGCACCTCTGAAGAGTGGAGCGAGTATCTTGAAAAAGGCATAACTATGTGGCAGGAAAAATACTTAAGCCTTTCACAAGCGAAAATAAATCAAATTTCTTACATGGGCCAGGCCAAAATAGCTGAAATAGTTGCAGGTTATCTAAACCCGGATGAAGAAAATTTTTTGGCTCAAAAAAAAGATTATGTAGATAGTTTATTCACCTGCGTCGATGAAAATACCTGTCGTCTTAATCGTCCTTTCAGTATTTTCTGGGCTTTAGGCTCAGATTATTGGCGTCAGATAATAGATGGAAAATGGCACTATTTAAACAGCCGTTTAGTTTTCGACTGCGGGTTGCATGGATATCAAAAAGAGCCCGGTTTTTTCGAAAGCCTAAGAAACGGCTGCAGATATGCTACAATGAATTTTAATAATCTTTCTTCAGTTTCCTTCTATCAAAACCTGAATAAGACTCTTTGCGAGCACTTTCCCTCTGATCAAACCCTCCAGGAAGATTATGGGACTTTAATGTCCAGCACTGATGCCGGTTCTTTTAGACTGCAAAATAACATTGAATGCGAGGGCTCTATATATTGTCTTTATCCCATGTCAAAAGATCTGGTTTTTAAAAATTTCAGCACGGACGAACTTTCGAGTTTATTTAAAGACGGTTTTTTTATCCCGTTTGTAAAAAACTCAAATGAATGGGATAAAGAAAACGATAACAAGTGGGATCAAATCATTTGGGCAAAATCTTTATCTACACAATTAGATAAAAAAATTGAAGAGATCAACGAATATATAGCTAAAAGAAGCTTTGAGGTTGGCGCGTCCAATACCATTGCTGTTATTTCCAAAAACGATTCTGAAACCAATCTTAAAATCTCTTACTATTGCGATACGTCGGAAATGCCGGCTGTTGTCGAAAATGTCTTTAATGAGTTTGAAGCAAATATTGCAAAAGCCCAAACAAGAGATGATAAGATCAGATGCATTGCTGATCTTTACCAAATGCTGGAATGGATTCATCCTTTTCCCGATGGACAGGGAAGGACCGATCTTGTACTTCTAGCGGCTCTTCTTTCAAAGCATGGCATCAACCCATCTATTTTAATGGAGCCTTATGTTTCGACTTTCTGCTCTATTGAAGACTGGACAGAGTATCTAAAAAAAGGCATCATTATGTGGCAAGACAAATACTTAAGCCTATCAAAAGATACGCCTGTGCTAGCAGCTTCTATAATGTCGGAAAAAATTACCGAAATAGTTGAAGGGTTTGCCAGATAATCTGCTAACGCAAAAAAATATTTTTCATATTTTCTTTACCTTAAGGTGCGCTTCCAATAAATATTCATTATAATTTTAAAGATTTAATTTCCTTCTTCTCGAACAACTGCTTTACCTAAGATGAATGTGAAGAAAAATCATCGATACTATCAAACCGACAAGCCCTCCTACCGCAGCTTCGACATCTTTATTATGTATAGAATATCCAATGCCCGCTCCTCCGCCTATTAATAAAGGAAAAAGAACGCTAAAAACAGCTTTGGCAATACAGCCGCAGCGTCTATTCACTCTCGAGAGATTCGTCTGTGGCACGTTATTATTTAGTCTGACAACTTGATTGCCGCCTAGAGTATTTTGAGCAATACTGACAACAACATCGGAAGCAGATAAATTATTTTCTGTCTGCTGAGGAAGAATTGTTGTCGTTCCTTTGTAGGTGATTCTATTAATATTTCGGTTACAAAGAGGACATTTGCTCTTTGTTTTTATCCATTCATAAATCGCCGTTTTATCAAATTCATGATTGCAGTCTAAAGAAGCAATATCCAAAGTTTTTTGTTGTAAAATTGCGCAGAATATCCCTTCTGCTTTTTGATCTGGATTTTTTTCTTTCGCTGAAGAAAGCGGTTCAGTATTTAAACTAGAGACAAGGATAAAATTATTTACCTGCATATTTCTTATATCATCAAACGAGTGCGATCTTGGTATATTAGTTGCCGACATATTTTTTCCTTTTTCTAAAATTTAAATAAATTTAGCGTCATTATCTGTCCGAAAATAACAGGTTAAATTTTTTGTTTTTAACCGACAGCCTTGAAAATATTTTTCTTAAAAAACTATCGTGATGAAAAACCAGATAATATTTTTAAAATAAATATTTAATAATTTTTTAGTGTTTGTGCAATTTTATTAATGAGCTTATCTTTAATAAATTTTTATTAAAGATAAGCTTCTATCAAACTTCCAGAAAAGACCGTAAGTCTTATTTAACTGCTATGGATGCAGGCGCCAAATACATCTATTATGCCATCTATTACCAGGCCGGTCATTGTGCCGATAATAACTGATTTGCAATCTCCTCCCAATTCCCATCCTCCTAAACCGCAAAGAGCCGCAATAAATATATTAGTAATAACATAAGCAAGCTTACATGCGCGAGATTGGGCTTCTCTTTGATCTGCATCTAAATCACCTATAAGGTTATTAACTTTTTTCATTCTTTTTAGAGATACATTTAAAACGACGTTTTGCGAAGATGGTAATGATGATGTGGATCCAGTAGCTGAGATTGTTGTTAATGCTGCACCTGACATCTGTAATAGCTCCTTTTTTTAAATAAGGGTTTTTTAAAGTGCAGATAGGGTATATCAATTGATTAAAATAAATAAATACTAATAAATTATTTTAATTATTAAAGTGATTTTTCAGTTAGAAGAACCTATGAACCTGTTAATTTAAAAATTAAAATAAAAACTTACCGTTTTGTATTTTTCAGCAAAATTTTTTTATCTAAAAAATTAAACTGCAGGCATATGAAAAACAAGTGGAACTATTTTTATGAATTTTTTCGCTATAAAGAAAGGATCTTCCATATTCTCGCATCTTATGCTATACTTGACATGAAAAAAATAATTTTAAGCATAAACTATGTTAGTACTTGGCATTGAATCAACCTGTGACGAAACAGCCGCTGCTGTTGTAAAAGATGGAAAAGAAATTCTATCTAACGTCATTTCTTCTCAAATAGCGCTGCATCAACCATACGGAGGAGTTTTTCCGGAAGTTGCCTGCAGGTCCCATATCGACATGATACTTCCTATCGTTGATGAGTCTCTTAAAAAAGCAAATGTAAAAAAAGAGGAAATCGACCTTATTGCTGTTGCAAAAGCGCCTGGATTAATAGGAGCTGTCTTGATTGGAGTAAATGTCGCTAAAGGACTCTCTCTTGCCTGGAACAGGCCTTTTATTGGAATAAATCATATCGAGGCCCATCTTTACGCTGCAATGATGGCCAATTTGGACCATCTGGAATTCCCCTCCCTTGGAATAGTCATCTCGGGCGGCCATACGATGATTCTAAAAATTACAGAAATTGGAAAATATGAGCTTATCGGAAAAACTATCGATGATGCCATCGGAGAGGCCTTTGATAAGGTAGCAACTATTTTAGATCTTTCCTATCCGGGAGGCCCCGCCATAGAAGCCCTTGCCAAAACCGGCGACTCGGATAAATATAAATTTTCCCCATCGGTTGTAAAAGACAACCCATATAATTTTTCCTTTAGCGGCCTTAAAACTAAAATATTATATAAAGTAAAAGGCCAAAGTTCAAAAAAAAATGATGCAATAATAATTCAGGAAGATGAAAAAAAACACATTGCCGCTTCTTTTCAAAAAACAGCTTTTTCGGACATAATCGACAAAGCCTCTGCTGCTGCCAAAGAATTTAACTGCAAGGCCGTTTATCTCGGGGGCGGGGTTTCTAACAATCAAAAACTCAAAGAGATGTTTAAAGAAAAACAATTACAAATACCTATCTTTTGGCCGATTCCGGGTCTAAGTTTAGACAATGCAGCAATGATAGCGGGACTGGGGTATCAAAAATTTATTAAAACTAATATGAGCGATCCCTTTTCAATGCAGGCTTTTGCGAAAGAAGCAATTGTTTGATTTTCTCTTGTTCTTATAATTATTCTTAAGATAAAATTATTTCAAACTTATTAAAAAAGGATTTTACCATGGCTAAAGGCGCAAGAGAAAATATTAAGATGAAAAGTTCAGAAAGCAACGAATGTTACTGGACTACCAAGAACAAAAAAACAAGCACCGAACGTTTGGAATTAAAAAAATATGACAGAAAGCTTAGAAAGCACGTTTCTTTTAAAGAAGCTAAGTAACGGGGATTTTCTAGGATGATGCATGTTTGAATTTTTTATAGCCCTAAAATATCTCATCCCTAGAAAAAAAGCCCTTTCGACAGCTTTAATTTCATTAATGAGCGTTTTTGTCATATCCCTGGTAGTTTGGCTGGTGCTGGTATTTCTGTCCGTTACGACCGGCATCGAAAAAAAATGGATAAAAAAACTCACCTCCCTAAACGCTCCTTTAAGAATTTCTCCGAATCAAAATTATTTTTCGTCCTATTATTACCTGATCGACAGCATCTCTTCCAAATCAAATTACTCCAATAAAAGCATCGAGGAAAAATTAGCCTCTCCTTCTGATCCATACACTAATGAAATAGACATGGAAATTCCTTATTATTGGCCTAAGGCCAAATTAAAAAGCGACGGTTCAACACTGGATCTGGTAAAAGAAACCTACTCAATTTTAGAAAAAGAAAGACAAAAAAATCCTTCGCTCAAATTTCAAGACTTTGAAGTTGGCGGCGCTTTAATGCGCCTATCATTATATAGATCAGCCAAAAGCGATAACAATTCTCTTTTCGAGGATGAAAAAGTCAGTTTTCTATCTCAAATGTCTTATTTGCTGTCTATTTGCGATAAAAACCCAAACCTCCCCTCTCTTTATTTAAAACCAAGCTCTGAAGATTTAAATAACGTTTTAATGCGTTTGGAAAAATCATACGAATCAATCCAGAAAGATACGCCGTTTATTCAAGAGGACCTAACTAAAAACGACTACTTTAAACAGCTAAAAAGATTCTTTGATAATGTTAATGTTAAAAAGCTAATATCTGAAAAAGAATTTGTCTTTCCTATAAATTTACTTTCCGAAGATAAGCTGGAAGCATTTGGTTTTTTGGAAAACGGAAAAATAAAAAAACTGATCCTGCTGCAAGAACCTGCTCAAAAATATTCCGGTTTAGAAAAAGGAATAATCAGTTTTAAAAACGACTCTTTTGTTTTTAAAACCAAAACGGGTGAATACCCTGTAACTGCTGATTTTTTTATTTGCGATAGGCCTTTAATATTCGATTGTGTTTTAAATGAAGCCTCCCTTGAAAAAGCCAGCTCTGCCAAAGAAATCTTTTTTAATGTAAAAGCTTCCATTCAAGGCAAGACAATTTCCGGTAAAATCCCTTATGCCGGCGTGAAAATATTTGATTTTGACATTAAAACCGGTTTTAAAGAAAAGCCATTAAATGAACCTCTCTGGTTTTATGAAATAAATAACAAAGTTGTGCTTCCTGATATCGGAGTGCTGCTGCCAAAATCTTTGAAAGACAGCGGAGTTTTGGTTGGCGATAAAGGATATTTTTCCTTTGCGGCAAAAACAGCCACTGCTACCCAGGAACAAAGATTAATGTTTTATGTTGCCGGATTTTACGATCCGGGAATTCTTCCTATTGGGAATCGATGCATTATTGTACCGAAAAATGTAACAAAGACTCTTTTTGCAACAAATTCGCTCTTAACTCCAGAAGGCATTCCTACCAATGGAATTTTTATCTGGACTGATTTAAATAAGATCGAAGAAATGAAAACCAATCTGGAAAAAGAGTTTTCGAATAATGGACTTGCCCCTTATTTTTCAATTCAAACGTATAAAGAATTTGAGTTTTCCAAAGATCTGATGGAGCAATTTCAAAGCGACCGTCTGCTTTTCACATTAATCGCAGTGATAATTATTATTGTAGCCTGCTCCAACATTATTTCTCTTTTGGTACTTTTAGTTAATGATAAAAAGAAAGAAATTGCAGTTTTGCAAGCTATGGGAGCCAGCAAAAAAAGCATTGCACTGATATTTGGCTTCTGCGGAACTATCATGGGCATATTAAGCTCTCTAATAGGCACTCTCGCAGCTGTTTTCACCCTTCATAATTTAGACGCTCTTGTGAGTTTTTTAAGCTTCATTCAGGGCCACGCAGCTTTTAATGCCGCTTTTTTCGGAGAAAAACTTCCAAACACCCTGAGCTTGGACGCATTAAAATTTATCTTAATCGCAACACCTATTATCTCTTTGGCTGCAGGCCTCATACCCGCTTTAAAAGCAAGCAGAATGCAACCTTCGCAAATATTACGGGCAGACTGATATGAGCACGATTATCCTGAAAGCTACAAACATTTGTAAAAGTTATTTTTCCCCCGCTAAAGTGACGGTGCTATCCGGCATTAATCTCGAGCTGCATAAGGGAGAGGCTATTGCCATTCAAGGCGCTTCAGGAGAGGGAAAGACAACTCTTCTTCATATTTTGGGCGCATTAGAACGTCCATGCTCCGGAAACATTACCGTTAATGAAAAACTGATTTCTTTTAAGGATTACTCTAAAACAAGAAACTCTCTGTTCGGATTTATTTTTCAAACTTACAATCTTTTAGAAGATTTAACGGTTTTAGATAACGTCATCATGCCGGCTGTAATTGCAAGAAAAAAACCCTCAAAAGTTTATGACCATGGAAAACTCTTACTGCAGGAAGTCGGCCTTCTAGATAGACAGCTCTTCTTAGCCAAACTTCTTTCCGGCGGCGAAAAACAAAGGGTTGCAATTGCAAGATCTTTTTGTAACGATCCTGAAATAATATTGGCTGACGAGCCTTCCGGTAATTTAGATCATGGTAATTCTAAAATAATTCACGAGCTTCTAATTTCTTTCGTAAAGAAAAAAAATAAAAGCCTTCTTGTAGTTACTCACGACGAAGAATTAGCAGGTCTTTGCGATAAAAGATTTCTTTTAAAAGAAGGGCTGCTCCACACTATTTAATGGAAAAGAATTGTTTTTTTTGCTAACACTGAATCGATTACGACAAAGGAGTTCTTCCGTGAAAATTTTAATTGTTGGCACTGGCTATGTCGGTTTAGTTACAGGTGCATGTTTTGCTGAGATGGGCCACCAGATAATTTGTTTGGACATTGACGAAGAGAAAATTGAAAAGTTAAAAAAAGGCATTATTCCCATCTATGAGCCCGGACTTGAAGAACTGGTCGAGCGCAACTTAAAAGCCAAGAGAATAACCTTCACTACAAATTACAGTAAAAGCGTTAAAGCATCCGATGTATTTTTCATCGCAGTTCCCACACCGTCTTCTGATGATGGCTCATGCAATACCTCCTTTCTTGAAGAAGCTGTTAAAGAGATTTCTAAACACGTAGAGCATTATTCTGTGATTGTTAACAAGTCAACCGTTCCCATGGGCACAGCATTTTTAGTGAAAAAGATCCTTCTGGAAGAGTTTGAAAAAAGAAACGTTTCCATTCCCTTCGACGTTGTATCAAATCCTGAATTTTTAAAAGAAGGCAATGCTATTTACGATTGCATGAAGCCGGATAGGGTTGTTATCGGAACCGATTCTTTAAAAGCTTCTGAAATAATGCGCGAGATCTATGCTCCATTTATGTTAAACCATGATAGATTAATTGAAATGGACATCCTTTCGGCTGAAATGACTAAATATGCTGCAAATGCCATGCTTGCAACAAGAATATCTTTTATGAACGAGCTATCTCAAATATGTAAAAAAATTGGAGCCAACATCAATCATGTTAGAATCGGGATTGGCTCCGACAAGCGCATTGGCGATAGTTTCTTATATGCTGGAGCCGGTTTCGGCGGATCATGCTTTCCAAAAGACTTACGGGCCCTTGCTTTTGCCGCCAAAAAGGTTGGCTATAAACCTGCTTTGCTTGAAGCGGTGGAAGAAATAAATAATTACCAAAAAAAAGAGCTTGGCAAGAACATCAAAAAATACTTCGACAAAAAAGGCGGGCTGGAAGGCAAAACCATTGCTATTTGGGGCCTATCCTTTAAACCTGACACTGATGATATGAGAGAAGCTCCTTCTTTAATATTGATTGAGGAGCTGCAAAAACATGGAGCGCACTTAAGGCTCTTCGACCCTGTATCAATGAAAAATGCAAAAAAATTTATAAAAGATTCAACTAACATCACCTGGTGCAAAGATGAGTTTGATGCCTGCAACGAGGCTGATGCAATAGCACTTCTTACTGAATGGAAGCAGTTTCGGCTTGTCAACTTTGAGCCAATAATAAATAATATGAGAAATAAAGTTTTTTTTGATGGCCGCAACCAATATAATCCCCATGTTATGAAAAAAAAGGGATTTGATTATATTGGAATAGGAGTTCCGGATCTTGTTGATTGAGAAGTATATTCAAGAAAAGTCGCATCTTGTAGACAAACGCTTAAAAGAACTAATTCCTTTAAATCCAGGTTCTTTGCAAAAAGAACTTTTTGAAGCAGCTAACTATTCTCTTCATTCCGGTGGAAAAAGACTTCGCCCCATACTGGTTTTTGCCGCTTTGGAAACTTTTCATGAAGATCCCAATGTAGCGCTCGATATTGCCTGCGCAATAGAAATGATCCATACCTATTCTCTCATTCATGATGATCTTCCCTGTATGGACAATGATGATATGAGAAGAAACAAACCATCGCTTCATAAAGCTTTTTCCGAGTGGATTGCGTTATTAACCGGAGATTATTTATTGACATATTCTTTTGAGGTTATCGCAAATTCGCATCTCTCGGATGCAAAAAAAGTAAAAATAATTTCAGTTATTGCTCATAAGATCGGAGCTTTTGGTCTGATTGGAGGCCAATATGTGGATTTAAGCTCAGAAAACGAGAAGGCCGACTGGAACAAACTTGAATTTATGCATATTAACAAAACAGCCAGCTTATTTTCCGCCTGTTTGGAATGCAGCGCAATTATTGCAGATAGAAATGAAAGCGAGATCAGATCACTGCAAAATTTCGGCAAAAATCTTGGTTTTGCTTATCAGATCGTAGATGATATTTTAGATTACGAAACCAACGATGAAGAAAAAGCCACCGCTGTATCAATATTAGGATTCGAAGAGGCCAAACTAAAAGCCGAAGAGCTTTTTGAAAAAGCGCTTTCATCACTCTCTACCCTCCCTCTCTCTACTGATCTTTTAAAAAATTTAGCCAACATGTTAATAAAAAGAAAAAGTTAAGATTGCTTTGATTTTAATTTTATGATTTTATATTTAAAAAAACAAAAGATCCGTCATGCAAAATATTTCTTTTTTGAAATGGGAAACAAGAGAAGAAAATTACTTAATCCGTCATAATGTAATTAAAAGGGTTTTCGATGTTTTTTTCAGCTCGGCAGTACTTATCTTAGGCTCTCCAATATTTCTTTTAATTGCCCTGCTAGTCTTCATCTCCTCCCCCGGACCGGTTTTTTACGGACATTTGCGAGTTGGCAGAGGGAATAAAAAAATCAAGTGCTGGAAATTTAGAACAATGGTCCAGAACGCAGATAAAACTTTGATCAATCTTTTGGATAATAATCCCCATCTTCAACTGGAATGGAACAAATATTACAAACTGAAAAATGATCCCAGAATTACTAAAATCGGCAAGTTCTTAAGAAAAACCTCTCTCGATGAGCTTCCACAGTTTTTTAATGTACTGATGGGCGATTTGAGCGTTGTGGGTCCAAGGCCCTGTGTTGAAGGTGAGATAGTTCAAAACTTCGGAGAAAAGACAAATTTCATATTATCCATTAGGCCGGGCATAACAGGAATTTGGCAAATATCCGGCAGAAATAATCTTACAAGGGACGAAAGGGTAAAACTGGAAGAAACATATATTCAAAGCCAGTCGCTTATTTTAGATATTAGCATCATATTAAAAACTATACCTCACATGATTTTTTCTAAAGGAGCCTATTAATGAAAAATATTTTGGTCACCGGCGGCGCCGGATATATAGGCAGCCACATGTGCAAAGCTTTAAAGAAAAATGGATACAATCCCGTTTGTTTTGATAATTTATCCGTTGGACATAAAAGCGCAGTCAAATGGGGTCCTTTTATCAAAGGAGATCTTAGAGACAAAAAAAACTTAAAAAAAGCTTTCGACAATTTTTCTTTTGCCGCGGTTATGCATTTTGCGGCAAATGCCCTCGTTGGAGAATCAACAAAAAATCCTTTAAAGTATTATGAAAACAACGTTTCTTCAACTATCAATCTTTTACAGGCAATGAAAGATTATAATGTAAAACACCTTATTTTCTCCAGTTCGTGCGCCACCTATGGCATACCGGATTATACCCCTATCAATGAAGAGCATCCTCAAAAACCAATCAACCCTTATGGAAAATCCAAGCTCATAATAGAAGAGATCCTTCTAGATTACGCAAAGGCCCATGATGTTTCTTATGCATCTTTAAGATACTTTAATGCAGCAGGGGCAGATCCCGAATGCGAAACAGGAGAAAACCATAAAGTAGAAACCCATCTAATTCCACTCCTCATCGAAACGGCCCTTGGAGTTAGGCCATCTTTAGATGTGTATGGCACCGATTATCCTACAGAAGACGGAAGCGCTGTCAGAGATTATATTCATGTTTGCGATTTAGCGAGCGTTCATTTAAAAGCCCTTGAGTACATTTTTACTCATAATAAGTGCATTCAAATAAACGTTGGAACCGGCCGGGGCTATTCTGTGCTTGAAATTATCAATGCAGCAAAAAAACTTATCAATCCCGACTTTAAGATTAATTATGCAGAAAGAAGAGAAGGAGATCCTCCTGTTCTTGTAGCTGAAAACTCAAAAGTAAAAGAGCTCTTAAATTGGACTCCCGAGTACTCATCAATTGAAACAATTATTGACTCGGCGCTTAAATGGCATAAAAAATTACATAAAATTAAAAATTAATGAAAACTTCCCTGATTTTTTCTTTTATCATTGCAACCTTTTTTACAATATTTTCCTCTTCCCTTTTCCCCTATTTTAAACCGGTTTTTTATGCTCCTTTTTTAGTTCTGCTTTTTTTTAATTTAAGGATTTCTTCAACTCTCTGGCTCTCCTGTTTGTCAGGCCTCATAGTGGATCTGTTTTCCTCAACCCACCTTGGCCTGCATGCATTAATTTCAATACTCTGCGCCAGTTTTTTTTACCGCCAAAAAAGATTTTTTAAAGAAACTCCGATCAACATAGCAATTTTCAGCTCCCTGATTTCTTTTGTTTACGTTCTCTTAAACGCCATACTGCTTTTTGTTTTCGAAAAAGGCATAAAAATCACTCCTTCCTGGGTAATGACAGATCTGATAGCCATGTCATTTTTTGATGGGCTTTATGCCCTTATTTGCTTCGCTTTGCCTATAAAAGCTTTTGAGATGATCAAAAAACGCAAATTGGTTGAAGATGATGATGAATAAAATCCTCAAAAAAACATTTTATTTTTTTTCTGTGATAATGATTATCACAGCTTTTTTGTTTTCGTGGAGATGGGTTACAAAAGGCTTTAGGATAAGCAAGATTGCAGGGGATCTGCCATTCAAAAATCTGAATTTGGGCGAAGAAAAAATAGACCCCAAAATTTTAAATCAAAAGTATAAGTATTTTGGAAGAGGCTGCCAGGCCTTTGTTTTTGTTTCTTTGGATGATCAGTATGTTATAAAATTCATTGCCCTTCAAAAATATAACGAGCCTTTTCGGCGCCGTCTTTTAAAATCTTTCAATTTATGTAAAAAATATCGGAGTGAAAGAACTTTTAACCGCTCGAGAAATTTTTACAATGCTTTTGAAAGTTATAAAATCGCTTATAAAGAGCTGAAAAATGAAACTGCGGTGGTGCATATGCACTTCAACAAAAATAATTTAAATCAGAAGATAACACTTATAGACAATTTGGGCTTTTCTCATAGTATAGATCTGAACTCGTCTCTTTTTATTATTCAAAAAAAAGCTAGGCCGTTAAAGAGCACATTGCTTGGACTTCTTGAAAAAAAAGATTATTTGGCAATTGATAAAGTGATAGAAGATTATCTGCTCGAATCATACGGCGTTCTCAGCAAAGGAATACTGAATAAAGATTCTTCGGTCAAGAACTCCGGATATATTAACGGTAAATTCATTGAATTTGACTTGGGGCGTTTTCAAAAAGTGGACCTTTCGAATTTTGCCAAACATTATTCTCTCTATACTCGAAACTTTCGCAAGTTTTTAGTATTAAACGCCCCGCATCTTTTGGAGGTTTTTGATGCCAGGTTCAAAAAGCATGTCGAAGATTTCAATCTAGGCTTAAAAAAACAATCGCAATAGCTACTATATAGTTGCTATAAAAAATATTTTCCGATGATTTATTTCTTAGCTATCTCCGTTTAATGAATGAACATTAGAGCGGTCATTTGGTTTAGCAGACACCATAGAAGCGTTCTTTCCTCTAATGATCCTTCCATCTCTAATTTCAATACTGCTGTTTGAAGAAGAGGCGTTTGAACTTTGGGAAGAAGAGAAAAAAATGCTGTCGGCATGATCTTTCGATGAGCTGCTTGAACTGCTTGAGATGTTCGATGTTGAGAAACTTGAAGAGCTGCTGCTGCTCGAAGAGGGCGTATCCGTTACTATTTGTCCTCCTTCAATTTTAACACTAGACGGCTTGGCAGCACTTGCGAATTGTCGTGCAGCATGTTGACTTGTAGCGTTTACAGGTTTTTTATCTTTTCTTAGCTCTTTTAGATCTATTTTTTCTATTTGCTTTCTTGAAACTGGTTTTGAGGCGCTTGAACTTGGAACTTTCTGAGCTGTTATCACCCTAGTTGCTCTGAAATCATTTTCCTCTTGTTTTTCATCGGTTTGTTTTTCGTTAATTTCTTCCTTTTCATTTACTTGAGATTCTGAGCGATGAAGCTCATTAAGTTTTCTTGCAGCTAGCTCCTGTCGTGCTATTGGATCTTTT